>Ga0255773_10000008_pt1 | contig 274345 bp, 244 predicted proteins | sample 011ome_17_FD_179971 | JGI IMG/M metagenome (GOLD analysis project Ga0255773, IMG submission 179971) | Coastal salt marsh microbial communities from the Groves Creek Marsh, Skidaway Island, Georgia - 011502XT metaG (version 2) | ecosystem: Environmental > Aquatic > Marine > Intertidal zone >... | reverse complement strand
CGCTATACCCACACCGACGCCAAGGTCTGGGGCGAGATGCTGGAAATAATCGGCGCCAAGGGCACCGTGCTGTATCCGACGGCGGGCTTGGCGGCGGGTCTGATATCCGACCCCAAATGGGCGGTCGAAACCATCAAGGCCTATAACAACTGGCTCGAAGACCGCTACACCTCGAAGGACGAGCGCCTCTACGGCGCCGGCATCGTGCCGGTACAGGACCCCGCAGCCGCGGTGATCGAGATTGCCCGCTGTGCGACCGAGCGCGTGCGGTTCCCGGCAATGATGCTGCCGTCGCAGACGTATCTCGGTAAAACCTATGGCGACGAATTCTTCTGGCCGATCTTCGAGGCGGCGGAAAAGCATAATATGCCGCTCGCCATCCATGGCGGGCCGAGCCGCGGCATGGGGTTCGATCACTTCCGGGACTTCGTGAAAGTCCATACCCTGGAGCATCCGTTCCCGCTAATGATCCAGCTGACCGACATTGTGTTCTCCGGCGTGTGGGACGCCTTCCCAAAGCTAAAGATCGCGTTCCTCGAGGGAGGTGCGACCTGGGTGCCGTTCATGATGGACCGCCTGGATTACGAATACGATTCCGTCTTCGGCGCGGCCAGCCGCCAGAAACTGAAAAAGCGGCCGTCGGATTACCTGCGCGAAGGCGACAATTTCTGGGTTGCGATGGAACTGGGCGAGGCAAACCTCAAATACACCATCGATGCGATCGGGCCGGACCGCATTTTATACGCGTCAGACTATCCGCACGAACCGACGGAAGAGGACCTGACCAGCGAGCTGCCGGACTTTCTTGAAAGCAGCGATTTCTCCGACGAGATCAAGCGCAAGCTGGTCCATGACAACATGATCAGTTTTTACAACCTTCGGTGACCGAGCAATGGCCGGCAAATTTCCGGTCAGTCGAGCGGGGTTGATCTTTCCGTCTCGGCGAATGTTGCCGTCGGCGCGATACCTGTGGGCCTGTGCTCGACGGTAATGCCGGATTCCTTCATCTCCGCGCTGCGGTCGATCCCGGCAGCGGTGGCAGCGCCGAACAGGGCGATCGTGCCGAGGGCGGCGAGGGTCAGTCTGATCGAGGTGCCTGTGCGTCTCATGATGTCTGTCCTGAATATCCGGCCTCACGATTTTTTCGCCGCGCCGTCGGTGGATCGGGAGTCCGTATGCATGTGGGGCACCGGATGGCGGCGTTAAAGCACCGAAATGGGGCAATTGTGTGACAGGAATCACACTTATTGCGTGATGCCTCCTTTGCGCACGGTCGCAGACGCCGGAGATTCGCGCGCAACCCCCCATCAGGCAGACAGGCTGTCGATCCGCTTTTCGCCGGGCGTTATCGCGACGGCCCAGAGCGCCCCGCCAAAGCCGCAGCCGCCGTCGATGCTCAGCGTATAATCGGTCTCCACGACCCCGCGATGCGCCGGGTCCAGCCCCCGGATGACGCGTTCGGTGCCAAAGAAGGAGGATGCCATTGCCTCGAACCCCGACGTGTTCCACCACAGCCCGTCGCCCTGCGCATCCAGCGGACGTGCCGGGTCGAGGCCGGCATGGACGAAGACAAGCGCGCCATCCGCCGTGTAAGCCGCATGTTTCAGCGAGGACAGGAATTCGCGGTGACCGGGGGCGGCATTCAGCCCCGCCCGCAGGCTCTGCGTCCAGCGGGTGACGGCGACCGCCCCCTGCGAGGCCGCGACCTCGCCGTCCCGCGCATTCCCGCCATAGGCCGCAATCGTCGGCCCGGCGCCCTGATCCACCATCCAGCGCAGCACATCGCGCGGATTCACCGCGAATTGCAGTTCCAGCAGCTTGTGCAGCATTTCTTCCTGGCGTCCGCGCAGGATCGCGTAATCGCCGATGCAGTTTCCCGGAATGGTCAGGAATTCGCGGCGAAACCGCAAAACCTCATCCACCGTCTCGCGCACCGCATCGCCGCGACCGATGACGTTGCCGAGATAGACCAGCTTGTCGCCCGGTCGCAGCTGAGGTTCGAGACGTTCATGCAGGGCGCGGAGTTTTGCCGCTTCGCCGCGGATCGCGCCCACAGCCCAGACGCGGCAGGGCGTGGAAAATCGTGCGATGGGGCCGGGTTTCGAATTTTCGGGGGGCGTTTGAGAGGTCATATCGCAACATAGCGGTTTGCCCGCGTTACCGGTAACCGCAATTGGGCTGCTCCGAAGAATGTTATGCGGGAAATACCGGGGGCACCCTGTGCGGAAGAGCCCTGATCAGCGCCGCAAAGATCCCGCCGCCAGATAGGAAAGCGTGGGAACCGTAACGCGATCGCTGGAACTTTAACCTTATTTTAGAAACCCTGGACTACAAACGTATCCGATTTTCGATAATCCCCGGACATCCGACTGATCAGAGGCTTGCGAAACATGGCAAAAGATACTTCATCGATCGACACAGAAACCGCTGTCGCCGACAATCCGTCCGTTGTGCCGGATATGGCCGAAACTTCCGCCGAAGCGCCGGTCGGTAGGGGGGCCGGCGTGAAGACCTCGAGGCTCGGCATGACCGGGAAGGTCACTGCCATCGTTGTTTCCGCCGTGCTGCTGGCATGCATGACAATTGGTATTCCGAGCTATATCGCGGCAAAGAAACAGCTGACGCATGAGACGGAAGTCAAACTTGCCGCGCTGAACGAGGCACGGGTCGAAGCCCTTCAGGATTATCTGAGCAGTATTGTCCAGGACATCAAGTCGCTGCGGGTTTCAGAACAGACCCATGCTGCCATGCGTGAATTTACGCAGGCCTGGTACAATATCGACGGAGATCCCACGGCGTATCTTCAGACGCAATACATTACCGCGAACCCGAATCCGCTGGGCGAAAAGGAAAAGCTGGACTACGCCCCTGACGGCTCGGAATACAGCGCCGTTCACAGGAAGCATCATCCGTTTTTCCGCAAGTTCCTGCAGGAACGCGGCTATTACGATATCTTCCTGTTCGATACCAAGGGCGATCTTGTGTACACCGTCTTCAAGGAGCTGGACTACGCCACCAACCTGAATTCGGGAAAATACAAGGACACGGATCTCGGCCGGGCGTTCCGCGCCGCGATGGCGAACCCCGATGCTGATGTTCCAAATTTCTTCGACTTCAAACCGTATTCCCCCAGCGCCGATGCGCCAGCAAGCTTCATCTCCATGCCGGTTCGCGACGCCCAGGGGACACTGCTTGGCGCGCTGGTCTTCCAGATGCCAATTGACCGCATCGACGCCGTTATGGGCAGTGTCGCCGGCCTGGGAGAAACCGGAGAGTCCGTCATTATCGGTGCTGACATGCTTGCCCGGAACAATACCAGGTTTGCGAAGAACTCAATCCTGAAAAGAGAATTCGACGTCCCTGCCATTCGGGCTGCGTTCGACGGCAATGACGGGTTGTCGATCATACGCAATGCTGGCGGCGAAGAGATTGTCACCGCCCTGAAACACTTTGATTTTCTGGGCGCAAAATTTGTTCTCAGTTCCGGCATTGCGCTTGACGAAGTAGAGATTCCGGTCGTCGAAATGCGGAATAGTTTCATCCTTCAGACGCTGCTTGCGCTTCTCATACAGGGCACGCTTTCTTATTTCGTGGCGCGCCGGTTTGTGAGACCGATCCGCAATCTGAACGAGACGATGACGCGCCTTGCGGCATCCGAATTCGATACCGCAATCCCGTCGCTCGACCGCAAGGACGAGCTCGGAACCATGGCGCGCACCGTTCAGGTTTTTGCCGAGAACGGGAAGCAGGTCGCGAAACTGCAGGAAGACCTCGCCCGCCGTGAACAACGCGCTCAGCAGGAAAAGGACGATGCCGTCCGCATCGCGACAGAGGCGCAGGAAGCCCGTAACAAGGAGATGGAGCGCGAACGCGAGGAATCCCTGATGCGCGCGGCGTATATGAAATTCGTCTCCCGCGCCTATAACCACCGGATTACGCTCGGCATGAAGACCCTGGCCGAGGCGACGGAAAGCGTGAACCAATCCGCCGGCGTGATCACCCGCAATGTCGGCCAGACGACCGAGCAGGCGGAAGTTGTCTCGGGGTCCGCGACTCAGGCGACGTCAAACGTTCAGACGGTCGCCGCCGCGGCAGAGGAACTTTCTGCTTCGGGCCGCGAAATCGCCCGCATTGTCAGCGACAACCGGCAGATCACGGAGAGCGCCGTCAAGGAGGCCGAGAAGGCCAACGATGAGGTCGCGGCGCTGGACACGGCGGCGGAGAAAATCGGCGAGGTCGTTTCGCTGATCAACGATATCGCCAGCCAGACCAATCTGCTTGCGCTGAATGCCACGATCGAAGCCGCGCGGGCCGGTGAAGCCGGCAAGGGTTTCGCCGTTGTCGCGACCGAGGTCAAAACCCTCGCGGACCAGACGGCGAAAGCGACCGAGGAAATCTCCAACCAGATTTCCGAGATTCAGACTGCGACCAACAGTGCCGTCCAGTCAATCCGCCAGATCGGCACGACCATCCAGGAGGTTGCACAGAGCACCCATGCGATCGCCGAAGCCTCGGGCCAGCAGGAGCAGGCAACCGAAGAGATCGCCGCCAGCGCGACGGGGGCGGCCGAACTGACCGCCGCTGTGACCGAAAGCATGACCTCCGTCAGCAGCGCCGCCGAAAACACGAACGAGGCGGCGGGCGTGATGTCCAACGTTGCCGAAGTGCTGGCCCAGGAAACGGACAGTATCAAGGACATGTTCGAGAAGTTCATGGACGAGATCAACTCGTTCGAGGATATGGCCAGCGGCAAACGTGAAGTGGTTGATGAAAAGGCCGCGTGATACCTGCATGTGCATTGTCTAGCGATATGTTCCGCCGCCTGTTTCTCGCCCGGTTTGCCGGGCCGGGAACAGGCGGCGGAATTGCTTGACCTCAACGTCAAACCCCCCTAGTTTCCGGCCCGCCCAAGACAGAATCAGTCTTCCAACGCTTACGGGTGTCCGTCAGTCCGCGCAGATGCGCTCACTGGCGCTTTTTGCGTTGGGCTGATTTCAGGCGGGGCCGAATGTTAAGAATGCGAATGAACAGGATTTTTTGAGCCTATGTTCGACGGGCTGACAGATCGTTTCGGCGAGATATTCGACCGGCTGAAAAAGCGGGGCGCATTATCCGAGGCCGACGTTACGGCGGCGATGCGGGAAATCCGCGTCGCGCTGCTGGAAGCCGATGTTGCGTTGCCCGTGGTCAAGGATTTCATCGACGGCGTCCGCGAACGGGCAATCGGCGAGGAAGTGCTGCGCTCGGTCACGCCGGGCCAGCAGGTCGTCAAGATCGTCAATGACTATCTGACCGAAATGCTCGGGCCCGAAAGCCAGGAATTCGAGGTCCGCGCCGCCGCGCCTGCCGCCGTGATGATGGTCGGCCTGCAGGGCTCCGGCAAGACGACCACCTCGGCCAAGATCGCCAAGCGTATCCAGGAAAAGCAGTTCAAGAAGGTCCTGATGGCGTCCCTCGACGTCCGCCGCCCGGCGGCCCAGCAGCAGCTTGAGGTGCTGGGCAAGCAGGCGAATGTGGCGACGCTGGAAATCGTGCCGTTCCAGACGCCGCGGATGATCGCCGACCGGGCGATGGATACCGCGCGAAAAGAAGGTTACGACGTTGTCATTCTCGATACCGCGGGCCGCCTGCATGTCGACGATGAGCTGATGGCCGAGGTCGCGGATGTCCGCGACGGCGCGCGCCCGGCCGAAATCCTGCTGGTGGCCGATGCCATGACCGGCCAGGACGCGGTCAATGTGGCGCAGTCCTTCAATGAAAAACTGAAGCTTACGGGTATCGTTCTGACCCGCGTCGATGGCGATGCCCGCGGCGGTGCGGCCCTGTCCATGAAGGCGGTGACCGGCACGCCGATCCGCCTGCTCGGCACCGGTGAAAAACTCGAAGCGCTGGAAACCTTTCACCCCGACCGGATCGCATCCCGCATACTCGGCATGGGCGATGTCGTCAGCCTGGTCGAAAAAGCCTCCGAACTGGTCGAGCAGGATGAGGCAGAGCGTCTCGTCAAGAAAATGGAAGCCGGCAGCTTCGATCTTGACGATTTCGCGGCCCAGCTTCGCCAGCTTCGCAAGATGGGCGGTCTAAACGGCATAATGGGCATGCTGCCCGGCGTCAAAAAGGCGCAGGCCCAGATGGCAGCGGCGAATATCGACGACAGGATGGTCATCCATCAGGAAGCGATCATCGGATCGATGACGGTTTCAGAGCGTAAGAAACCCGACCTGATCAAGGCGTCGCGCAAGCGTCGCATTGCAGCCGGATCCGGCACGACCGTCCAGGACGTTAACAAGGTCCTGAAGCAGTATCAGGAAATGACGCGGATGATGAAGAAGATGAAAAAGATGGGGAAAAAGGGGTTCATGCGCTCCGGTCTCCCCGGAATGATGCCGCCCGGCATGCCGGGACCCCGATAATGTCGGGTATCAGATAACCAGGTTTACGCAAGAGAACGGAATTTTTTCTTATCAAAGATGTTTCACCTGAAACATTGCGATCAAATGGAGGGTTAATAACCTAATGTCGCTTAAACTCAGACTATCCCGGGGCGGTGCAAAGAAGCGCCCCTACTATCGTATCGTTGTCGCCGATTCCCGTATGCCGCGGGACGGACGCTATATCGAACGTGTAGGCACCTATAACCCGATGTTGCCGCAGGAACATCCCGATCGCATCAAGCTTGACGGCGAGCGGATCAAGCACTGGCTCGGTGTCGGCGCGCAGCCGTCCGACCGGGTCGCCCGTTTCCTGGGTCATGCGGACATCATTCCGATGCCGGCGATCAGCGAAACGCCCAAGAAAAGCGCGCCGCGCGCAAAGACGCTTGAGCGTATGAGAGAAGCCGAAGCCGCTGCTGCCGCGAAGGCAGAAGCCGACGCGGCTGCAGCTGAGCAGGCCGCCGCCGAAGCTGCAGAAGCCGCTGCTGCCCCCGCCGAGGAGGAGGTGCCGGTTGAGGAAGCTCCTGCTGAGGAGGCTCCGGCCGAAGACGCCGCTGCAGAAGGCGGTGAAGAAGAGAAGAAGGAGTAGGTCAAACGGCCAAAAAGTCGGGCAGAAAATCGGGCGGCACGTCGCGCGGTACAGCCTCGTCGGCAGTCGTCTCATCGGCACGGGTCCAGGGCGCGGCGGATCGCGATCGGGTCTGTGTCGGGGCGATCGCCGGCGCGCAGGGTGTCCGGGGCGCGGTAAGGATCAAACCCTTTACCGATGCGCCGGAAGATGTCGCGGCCTACGGTCCGGTCTCGGACGAGGCGGACAGCCGCCGGTTCGAGATAGACATCCTTGAAGTGCGCGGCGGCATGGTGATCGCCGGGCTGGAAGGGATCGGGGACCGGAACGCGGCGGAGGCGCTGAAGGGGCTGCGGCTCTATGTGGCACGCGCGGCACTGCCCGAGGCCGATGAAGACGAATTCTACCATGCCGATCTTCTCGGGTTGAAGGTGGTAATGGCGGAAGGCGGGGCCGAGGTCGGCACGGTGCGGGCGATTATCCCCGCCGGGGCGTCCGAGGTGCTGGAGATCGACCGGGGACCGGGGGAGCAGACGCTGCTGGTTCCGTTTACGCGGGCGGCGGTACCGGAAATCGATATCGGGGCCGGTTGGCTGAGCATCGATCCGCCGGGTGAGACGCAAGAGGAACGACCAGAAGACGACGCTGCAGACGACAAGAACGGAAAGAAAGATTAAGTGAGCGCAACACGCGACATATGGACGGCGAAAGTGCTGACGCTGTTCCCGGAAATGTTTCCGGGGCCGCTCGCCCATTCGCTTGCCGGCAAGGCGCTGGCGGACGGCCTGTGGTCGCTCGATGCGGTCAATATCCGGGATTTCGCGACCGATCGGCACAGCACCGTGGACGACACGCCGTTCGGCGGCGGACCCGGCATGGTGATGCGCGCGGACGTGATCGACGCGGCGATTGAAGACGCGGCCCTGGCCGACGCGCCGCTGGTCTATCTGACGCCGCGCGGGACGCCCCTGTCGCAGGACATCGCCGCGAAGCTCGCCTACGGACCCGGCGTGACGCTGATTTGCGGGCGCTATGAAGGTATCGATCAGCGGGTTCTGGATGCGCGCGATGTGACCGAGATCAGCCTCGGCGATTTCGTGCTCTCGGGCGGGGAGCCTGCGGCGCTGGCCCTGCTGGATGCCTGTGTGCGGCTGCTGCCCGGGGTTATGGGCGCGGAAGCATCGCTCGAAGAAGAAAGCTTTGCCCGGGGATTGCTTGAATATCCCCATTACACGCGGCCCGCCGAATGGTGCGGTCGCAAAGTGCCGGACGTTCTTTTGTCCGGCCATCACCGGAATATCGACGCCTGGCGAACGGAACAGGCGGAGATGATCACACAGGCCCGGCGGCCCGACCTATGGGATCGGTACCAAAAGGATCTGACGAACCAAAAGGAACAATGACATGAACGTGATTGAACAAATCGAAAAGGGCGAGATCGATCGCCTGGTGGCCGAACGCCCGGTGCCGGAATTCGCCCCCGGCGATACGGTCCGTGTCCATTTCAAGGTGGTCGAGGGTGACCGCGAGCGTATCCAGATCTACGAAGGCGTGGTGATTGCGCGCACAAGCAAAGCCCTGAATTCGTGCTTTACCGTGCGCAAGATTTCCTACGGCGAGGGTGTGGAACGTGTGTTCCCGCTGTACAGCCCCCGGATCGAAAAGATCGAGGTCGTCCGTCGTGGCGCCGTTCGCCGCGCGAAGCTTTATTACCTGCGTTCGCGTCGTGGCAAGTCCGCGCGTATCGCCGAAAAGGTCGATCGTCGCTTTGGCGCTGCCGCAACGGGCGGCAAGAAAGCCGCACCGGCGACCGCCGCAGAGGCCGTCGAAATGAAAGACGAAGCGATGGCCCAGGCCACTGTGCCGGCCGCTGCGGAAGCGACCGGGGAAAACAAGGACTCCTGATCCCGCTTCGGCGGACAGGACAGGAATATCTCCGGTCGCATCTGCGGCCGGAGCAGGATGACACGACCGGCGGCATCGTCACCGGGACGGGATGAGACGCTAAAAGGGATGTATGATGGCCGAACCGAAAACACTGTTCGATAAGATCTGGGACTCTCACCTGGTAGAGGAAAAGGATGATGGCACCTGCATCATCTATATCGATCGCCAGATCATTCATGAGATCACGAGCGCGCAGGCCTTTGACGGTCTTCGGGAATCCAACCGGTCGGTCCGTGTGCCCGATGCCCATCTGCTTGTCGCGGATCATAACGTGCCGACAAAGGGCCGTGCCGACGGGATCGAGAACGAGGAATCGCGTATCCAGATCGAATTGCTGGAAAAGAATGCGAAGGAATTCGGACTGCCGTTTATCGATTTTCTCGACGTCCGCCAGGGCATCGTTCATGTTATCGGCCCGGAACAGGGCTTTACCCAGCCCGGCCTGACCCTGGTCTGCGGCGATTCCCACACGGCGACCCACGGTGCGCTCGGCGCGCTGGCCTTCGGCATCGGCACGTCCGAGGTCGAGCACGTGCTGGCGACCCAGACCCTGCTGCAGAAACAGGCGAAGAACATGCGCATCACGGTCAATGGCGAACTCCGCCCCGGCGTGACCGCGAAAGACATGATCCTCGCCATTATCGGCAAGATCGGCACGGCCGGCGGCACCGGCTGCGTGATCGAGTATGCCGGCAAGGCGATCGAGGACCTGTCGGTCGAGGGCCGCATGACGGTCTGCAACATGACCATCGAAGCCGGCGCCCGTGCCGGCCTGGTCGCCCCTGACCAGAAGGTGTTCGATTATCTCGAAGGCCGGCCTATGGCGCCGAAGGGCGCTGCCTGGGAACAGGCGGTCGCCTACTGGAAGACCCTCAAATCCGATCCCGGTGCGCAGTACGACATCGAAGTCGAGATGGATGCCGCGGATATCGAACCGCAGGCGTCCTGGGGCACAAGCCCCGAGATGGTCGCCCCGATCGGCGCCGTCGTGCCGGACCCGGCCGATATCGCGGATCCCGCCAAGCGTCAGACTGTCGAAGGCGCGCTCAAATACATGGACCTGAAGCCGGGTCAGAAAATGACCGAGATCTATGTCGACAAGGTGTTCATCGGATCGTGCACCAATTCGCGCATCGAGGATATCCGCGCCGCCGCGGCCGTCGCCAAGGGGCGCAAAGTCGCCGATACGGTCTATGCGATGGTCGTTCCGGGCTCCGGGCTGATCAAGGAACAGGCCGAAGAAGAAGGTCTCGATAAGATCCTGATCGAAGCCGGTTTCGACTGGCGGGAGCCGGGTTGTTCCATGTGCCTCGGCATGAACGGCGACATGCTGGAGCCGGGCGAGCGCTCCGCATCGACCTCCAACCGGAATTTCCAGGGCCGTCAGGGTCCCGGCGGGCGGACCCATCTGGTCAGCCCTGCGATGGCCGCGGCGGCCGCGGTCACCGGTCACCTGACCGACGTGCGCGAGCTCGTCGCTGTCGAAGCCGCCGAATAAGGGAGAACAGGATAATGAAAAAGTTTGAAACCTTCAGCGGCGTCGCGGTTCCGTTTCCCGGCCATAATATAGATACCGACCGGATCATCCCGGCACGCTTTCTGAAAACCATCAAGCGCACGGGTCTTGGCGTAAATCTTTTCAACGACATCCGCTATAACGAGGATGGCTCCGAGAAAGAGGATTTCATCCTCAACCAGCCGGCCTATCGCAATTCCGAAATCCTCGTGGCGGGGGATAATTTCGGCTGCGGCTCGTCGCGGGAACATGCACCCTGGGCGCTGACCGATTTCGGTATCAAATGCGTGATCTCCACCTCGTTTGCCGACATTTTCTTCAATAACTCCTTCAAGAACGGTCTGCTGCTGATCCGGGTGTCGCCGGAACAGCGCGATGCGCTTCTTGAAGATGCGGCCCGCGGCGAGAATGCGCGTATTACGGTCGATCTGGAGAACCAGAAGATCGTGCGTCCCGACGGCGAGGAAATTCCCTTCGACGTCGATCCGTTCCGCAAGCACTGCCTGCTCGAAGGCCTCGACGATATCGGTATCACGCTGCAGTCCGGCGAGAAGATTTCCGATTTCGAGGCAAAGCAGAAAGCCGCGATGCCGTGGATGCAGGGCGCGAGGGTTTAGCTCCTCGCCGCCTTTTCCTCCGCTGTCATTCCGGCGAAAGCCGGATTCTCTCCATAGCAAGGTCCCGGCTTTCGCCGGGGCGACGTTTTCGAATTGAAGGAGCTGCCCGATGGCCGCCAATAAAAAAGTTCTCATGCTGCCGGGTGACGGTATCGGTGTCGAAGTCATGGCGGAGGTCCGCCGGCTGATCGACTGGATGGACAAGCGCCGGTCGGTCACCTTCGACGTCACCGAAGATCTGGTCGGCGGCGCGGCCTATGACGCGCATGGCGAGGCGATTTCCGACAAGACAATGGACATCGCGATAAATTCCGACGCCGTGCTGTTCGGCGCTGTCGGCGGACCGCAATGGGACAATGTCGGGTATGACGTGCGCCCAGAGGCCGGCTTGCTGCGGTTGCGCAAGGATATGGACCTGTTCGCCAACCTGCGCCCCGCAATCTGTTTCGATGCGCTGGCCGACGCTTCCAGCCTGAAGCGCGAACTGGTCGCCGGGCTCGATATCCTGATCGTCCGCGAACTGACCGGCGGCGTCTATTTCGGCGAACCGCGCGGGATCGAGACCCTGCCGGACGGCCAGCGTCGCGGTGTGAACACGCAGGTCTACACGACCGAGGAAATCCGCCGGGTATGCCGTGTCGCCTTCGATCTGGCCGAAAAGCGCGGCAACAGGGTTTGTTCTGTTGAAAAGAACAATGTCATGGAATCAGGTGTGCTGTGGCGCGAGGAAGCGACCTGGGTCGGCGAAAACGAATATCCGAATGCCGATCTCAGCCATATGCTGGCCGACAACTGTGCGATGCAGCTTGTCCGCACGCCCAAGCAGTTCGATGTGATCGTGACCGACAACCTGTTCGGCGACATGCTGTCGGATGTCGCCTCGATGCTGACCGGCTCTCTCGGCATGCTGCCGTCGGCGTCCCTCGGCCCGGCGGATGAATCCGGCCGTCGCCGTGCAATGTACGAACCGGTCCACGGCTCCGCCCCCGATATCGCGGGCCAGGGCAAGGCCAATCCGCTGGCGATGATCCAGTCCTATGCGATGATGCTGCGCTATTCCTTCGACATGGGCGAAGACGCCGACCTGGTCGAGCAGGCGGTGCGCAACGTGCTCGATTCGGGCAAGCGCACCGGCGACATCATGCAGGACGGCATGGAACTGCTCTCCTGCGAGCAGATGGGCCAAGCGGTAACGGCGGAGCTCGACAAGCTGGCGGCTTAAGGACGCCCCCCCCCCTGACGTCAGCGCGAAACGGAACCCGGCGCGGAAGGCGCTGCGGACCGACGCGGGCGGATGGCTGCTCCGATGGGGCGAGGACGTTTGAAGACCGTTCTGCTCCTCTTTAGATATCGAACAGATATTAATAATAAATATTTCAATATTTTTGGATGCCCTCACCGCGTGCTAGGGACAACGGAAGACCATCCCCGGTCGTAACGCCGGAGCCGGTCTGCCCGCCGCGCGAAAGTGTCTGCAGGGCGTGGATCGAAAAAGGCGGGGGCCAATCGGAAAATTTAAACAGGAGACGAACGATGTTGCAGGAAGATACAGGGAAAATCTGCGCAAGGCACAAGATCAGAAAAGGATTGGTGGCGGCCACATTGGCTTTGCCGCTGTCGCTGGCTGGTGTCACCGGAGCCCATGCGGCGAATGATATTATTATCGGCGCGCATGAAGCGGGTTCGACGTATTAGGTGGTCGGCGCCGCCGTCGCGGACGTCGTCTCCAAGAACTCGGATTATACCGGAAAGCTTCTGACCGTGGCCGGTGCCGCTGTCTGGATGCCGATGATGGAAAGCCGGGAGGTCGATCTCGGCGTAGCCTCTCATTATGAGGCCTGGCTCGCCCATAAAGGCAAGAAGCCCTTCGCCAAGGCGTTTGACGTGCGCACCGTCGTTGTCGGCGGCGGCATCAATGTGGACCTTTATGTCCGCAAGGACTCCGATATCAAGACGCTCGCGGATATCCGCGGCAAACGCATCGGTGCGGGCTATCCGGCGGCGCCCGCGATCGGTATCTACGCACAGGGCGAAATCGCGAATGGCGGCTTTACCCTTGACGACCTCAAGCCGGTTCCACGGACGTCGCTTTATGCCGGTCAGCGCGAGGACGTGACCGAAAAGCGGCTCGACGTCTTTTATGCGTCGGTCGGATCCGGTGTGACCAGCGAGCTGAATTCGACGATCGGTATCCGGTTTCTGAGCCTCGATCCCAGCCCCGCTGCGCTGAAGCGCATGCAGAAGGTCTACCCGGCTGTCATCCGGCCGGTGAAAGCCGGACCGCCCGGCATCGAGACCGATATGCATCTCACCTACCTGCCCACGTATCTGATCGCCCACTCGAAAGTGTCCGACGCGGCAATCTACGCGGCGACCAAGGCACTCTGGGAGCAAAACGACCAGCTTCGCGCCGCCAATCCACGGCTGCGGGGCTGGCTTACGGCCGGCTTCGCCACGTCTGATTCCGTGTTGCCTTACCATGATGGCGCGGTGCGCTACTTCAAGGAAAAAGGTGTCTGGACGCCGGAAATGGAGAGCCATCAGGCCGCGCTTCTAAGCGGAAAATAGCCTGGCAAACGACGATGGCGGCAGCCCGGACCGGATGGCGTCCGGGCTGCCGCTCGCCGTTTGTGCTCTGCTCGTTATCTCAATTCATTTTCCGCTGCAAAGTTGCCCCCAATGACTGTGTCTAGTTCTCAGAATGCGATACCGGATCCGGAAGAAATTGCCGGTAAGCGCGTCGAGGCGCCGCTTCCCCGAATGCTGGTGCGGGCGTGTTCCGTCGGCATTTCGCTCGTTGCGCTCTCTTATATCCTCGATCTTACCTATTTTTTCGACATCACCTTTTTCCAGGAACAGTATTTTGGATTGCTGTACGGCCTGGTTTTTGCCGCAGGTTTCATTTCGCTGCCGCCGCTGAAGCGTCACAAAGACGCGCCCGTCGGAATCTACGATTACGTCCTGGCAACTGTTGGTCTCCTGGCCGGCGCCTACCTGTTTTTTGCGTGGCCGACGCTCGTCGTTCAGGCCGGGATCCTCACGACGGAGCGCATCGCGGTCTCGACGGTCGGCCTGGTGCTGATCCTTGAACTCACGCGTCGCGCCTTCGGCTGGCCGATGGTCATTCTGGCGCTGATTTTCATCGCTTATGCCCTGTTCAACTACATGATCCCGGGCTCGTTCGGCGGCCGGGGTACGCCGTGGCAGCGGCTCACGACCTTCGTCTACACAGATACAAACAGTATTCTGGGCATTATTTCGAACGTTGTGTTCGGGATGGTCTTTGCGTTCATGCTGTTCGGCCGGGCCCTGTTCCTGGCGGGCGGCGGTGGTTTTTTCACGGATTTTTCAATGGCCTTGATGGGCGACCGGCGGGGCGGGTCGGCCAAGGTTGCAGTGATTGCGAGCAGCCTGTTCGGCACCTTGTCCGGCAGCGCCAGCAGCAACGTGGTTGTTACCGGGTCTATTACTATCCCGATGATGGTCCGGTCGGGCTACCGCCCGGCGTCTGCTGCTGCCGTCGAGGCTGTGGCGTCGGCGGGCGGTGGGCTGATGCCGCCGATCATGGGTGCCACGGCGTTCATCATGGCCGAGTTCCTGGCCGTTCCGTATCGCGATGTCGTCATTGCGGCGCTGCTGCCGGCGGTGCTGTATTTTCTCACCGTGTTCGTCCAGGTCGATATCGAAGCCGGAAGGCTCGGTCTCAGGGGACTCAACCGATCCGAACTGCCGCGGCTGATGACGGTGATCAAAAACGGCTGGCCGTTCATCATACCGCTCGGCGTTCTGATCTACTGCCTGTTCTTCATTTTCCTCAGCCCTTCGAAATCCGCGCTGATTGCCTTCGCGGTCGTCGTCGGCGTGGGGCTTCTGCGGCCGAAAACATTCGGTCTGCGTCAGATATACGATTCGATTGAAAATACCGGACAGCTGATAATCGGTATGGGAATTCTTGCCGCGATCGCAGGCGTTATCGTCGGCATCATCAATCTGACCGGGCTTGGTCTGCTGTTTTCCCAGGAACTCCTGTCGCTTGCGGGCGGTGCACTGTTTCTGCTTCTGCTGCTCACCGGGGCCGCCAGTATCATTCTCGGGATGAGTATGCCGGTTACGGCGTCTTACGTCATTCTTGCCGTCCTGGCGGCGCCCGCAATCGAGCAGGCGGGCGTGCCACCGATCGCAGCGCATCTGTTTATCTTTTATTTCGCGAACCTGTCCTTCATCACGCCGCCTGTCTGTGTCGCGATCTTTGTCGCCGCGACCATTGCCGGTTCCAAACCGATGGAAACCGCCGTTGAGGCAATGAAGCTCGCCGTCGTCGCCTTCATCGTGCCCTTCGTGTTCGTCTACGATCAGGCGATCCTGATGGAAGGAGGCGGGTTCGAGATCGCCTTCGAAATGCTGACCTGTATCGTCGGCTTTGTCGTTCTTTCCGTCGCCCTGCAGGGGTATTTCACCGCACCGGTCGGCTTCGTCCTGCGGTTGTGCCTCGCGGTCGCCGGTATTGCCGCAATCATTCCCGTTATGGGCATCAAACTGCCCGGCGCTGTGGCGTCGATCGCGCTTCTCGCGCTGCTGTACACACTCGGCCGGCGGGCGGTCGCTGTTTCCGCCCCGGAAAGGGACTGATTGCCGGGACGAACCCCGTTCCATTGAAATGCTCGGCGCCCAGGGGTCGGATGGGTCTGTCGGCTACTCCAGCGCGGCGTCGCGAAGAAAATCCCCGAACACTTTTGTCGCAAGCCGCGCCTTGTCATGGCGGGAAACCAGATGCAGGCCCCATGTCAGATCCGTGGGCAGGTCCGTCACGGCCCGGAACACAATGTTCTGATAAGGCAGCGCCTGCGCGCTTTCGGGGATCAGCGCATAACCGAGGCCGGCTGAAACCAGGGACAGGATCGTCGGGGTGAACTGGGCTTCCTGTTCAATACGAGGTGTCTGGCCGACCGTTGAGAAGGCTTTCAGGATTCCATCATGCAGACCCGGGCTGACGGCGCGGGGATAGAAGATCATGGGCGTGGTCGCCAGAGCGTGCAGGGACACAGTTTCCGCCGAGGCCAGGGGATGCGCGGCGGGCAGGGCGGCCACGATAGGATCCTGGCGCAAAAGTTCGAATGTCAGGCTGGATGGCCGCTCTGGAGGATCGTTCACAAGGGCGAGATCGAGCCTCTGATCAAGCACCCGCTCCACCAGATCGGGGGTGGATGCTTCCGCGAGTTTGATGCGGATATCCGGGTGCACGCCATAGAACCGTTTGATCGCCGTCGGCAGAATTCGAAGGATTCCTGTGGTGACGAACCCTACCGATATGGGGAGCGCGGGCGGCCCGCCATTGTCGCGAATTGTCGATATGGTCAGGTCGAATTTGGATACCGTCTCGCGCGCGCCGTCCAGCAATTGTGCGCCCGCCTGCGTCAGCCGGGTTCCGCCGCGGCGGGACCGGTCGAAAAGAGTTACGCCGAGGTCCGCCTCGAAGCGCTTGATCGACTGGCTCAGGGGCGCCTGCTCCATGTTAAGCCGGCGCGCCGCCCGGCCAAAATGAAGCTCGTCTGCCACGGCGAGAAAATGGCGCAAATGCCGTATATCCATTTTATATCAGTACAATATAAAAAATAAACATTTCAATATTTTTCTGTCTCATCGCGTCTGTGGTAATCACACCCCGCATTGGAAATCGACAGGGCGGTCCGTCCGCCCACCCGTACCGGAGACAGACTGATGACTGGACATGGAAGCAACGAGGCCTATCGCGCAATTTCCGTAACGCCATGCTGCCCGCAGATCGGGGCGGAAATCGGCGATATCGATCTGACCCGCCCGCTGACGGACCTGGAGCTTGCGGAGCTTCGCCGGGCGTTCACAGAGCATCTCGTCCTGTTCTTCCGGGACCAGAAAATCAGCTTCGAGGATCATGTGCGCCTCGGCGAGTATTTCGGTCCCCTCGGGGCGCATGTCGGCTCGAAAACGATCAGCAAGACGACCGACGATCCGCGCGTGCGCAAGTTTCATTATGACGAGACGACGCCGCGGGTTTCGGGCGATAAATGGCATACCGACCAGTCCTGCGCGGCGGTGCCGCCACTTGGCAGCATTCTCTACAATCACACCCTGCCGCCGAACGGCCGGGGCGACACCATCTTCGCCAGCATGTACGAGGCCTATGACGCGTTGTCCGACCGGATGAAAGTCTATCTTGAAGGGCTGACGGCCCTGCATGACGGCACCCGGGTATTCGGCGAAGGCACGCCTAAGTCGAACCATCCCGTTATCGTCCGTCATCCCGAAAGCGGCCGGAAACTGATTTACGTGAACCGGGAATTCACAGCGCGGATCAACGAAATTCCGGAGGAAGAAAGTGCGGCGCTGCTCGGTTTTCTGATCGAGCACTGCGCCCGCCCCGAATGGTCGTTCCGGTTCCGGTGGCAGCCCCATTCGATTGCTTTCTGGGACAACCGGTGTACGCACCACATGGCGGTATCTGATTATCTGCCCGCGGTCCGGTCCGGCTACCGGGTGCAGATCGAAGGATCGGCCGCGCCGGTCGCCGCCTGAACCGCCTGCCGAATCCTGTTGCGGCCTCCGATGCCGCGGGCTACGCTTAAAAGGATGGCTCGTCCTTGACCGAGAGGAATATGAGATGAAAACAGTAATCACACTTGCGGCCGCCGGCGTTTTTGCGCTGTCCACCTCTGCGTGGGCGGGGGAAGGCTATAACTGCGGCGGGTACCAGCAGTCGGTACAGACCGAAAAACCGACCATCACGCTGGTTACCGAGGCGACGATAAAGTCGGGCGCCAAACAGACTGCCAGCACCGGAGACAAGACCACCAAACCGGGAAGCTGATACCGCCGGCGCCCCGGCGGGCGCCGCGTACACGAGATCGAACGGGGCGTCCTCCGGGCTGGGGGGCGCCTCTTTTGTTTGATGCCCCCGGATATTCTGATACATACCGCGACGCTCCTTGACGATCGGGGCGCGCATCGATGGAAAGACGAAAAGATGGGTTACAAAGTTGCAGTCGTGGGTGCTACCGGCAATGTCGGGCGCGCCATGCTTGAAATTCTGGCAGAGCGTAATTTCCCCGCCGACGAGGTTGTGGCGCTCGCATCTGCACGTTCGGCGGGCCGCGAGGTCTCGTTCGGCGATGACGACGTCCTCTCGGTGAGGAATCTCGAAACCTACGATTTTACCGGCACCGATATCGCCCTGTTTTCGCCTGGTTCCAAGGTTTCCGCGGTCCATGCGCCGCGCGCGGCGAAGCAGGGCTGCGTCGTGATCGACAATACATCCGAATTCCGGATGGATCCGGACGTGCCGCTGGTCGTCCCGGAGGTAAATCCGGAAGATCTCGACTGGCATACCAAGCGCAATATTATCGCCAACCCGAATTGTTCGACCATCCAGATGGTCGTCGCGCTGAAGCCGCTGCATGACATTGCGAAAATCAAACGGGTCGTGGTGTCGACCTATCAGTCGGTATCGGGTGCGGGCAAGGCAGCGATGGACGAATTGTTCAGCCAGACCAAGGGCGTTTTTGTAAACGATGCGAAAACCAACGAACAGTTCACCAAGCAGATTGCGTTTAACGTCATTCCCCATATCGATGTGTTCATGGAAGACGGATCGACCAAGGAAGAATGGAAGATGGCGGTCGAGACGCGAAAAATTCTCGACGGCAGTATCGCCGTTCATGCGACTTGCGTCCGCGTGCCGGTATTCGTCGGCCACGGCGAAGCGGTCACTGTCGAATTCGCCAGCGCCATCGACGAGAAAACCGCCCGCGACGCCCTGCGCAATGCGCCGGGTGTAATGGTCGTGGATCAGCGGGAAAACGACGGCTACATCACGCCTGCCGAATGCGCCGGGGACGATGCTGTTTATGTCAGCCGTATCCGCAAGGACCCGACTGTCAAACACGGGCTGTCCCTGTGGGTCGTCTCCGACAATCTGCGCAAGGGTGCGGCACTGAACTCCGTCCAGATTGCGGAAGAACTGGTGCGCAAGCGACTCGTCAAAGCCGCCTGAGCCTGCCTGCGCCGCGCCTCTGAACGCGCCCAGGGGCTCCGCCGCATCATCGGCAGCGGCTAAGCTGTTGTGATTCGTCGGTTTAATGGCTAGCAAAGAGAATAATAGAGGCGCCGGGCGCGCATGTCTTGCGACCTGCGCTCTGTGTCCCGCGAAGACACACCCGACGCCCCAGGAGCCGATTAGGCCCGTGGTCGCGTGAGCGATGAGCTTTTGATCCTGCGCAGTGGCGATGCCCTTGGCGAAACACCTCCGCTGCGCAGGGTTCCTGCTCTGTCGCCAGAGCAAAAGCCCGATACAGTCCACCCGATCAGTCCGGCGTCGCTCCGACAAGCCGACGGCGCGTCCTTCGGGAAGGGTGCGCATGTCGGCCCGGTCCGGCCCGAGGAATCCGGTTTCCCAAACCCCTGAAGCCGCTCCCCGCCCGTTTGTCCGTCGAAACGGACTCACCGGTCAGGCCGGAACTGCCCTTTTCCGGACAGAGCTTCCTGCGAATGACAGCCCTGCGTTAGGACCCGCAAAGCCGCCACCCATATCCGGTGAAGATATTCGCGGCATGTCGCCATACCGATCGTATCTCCCGCCGGAAAGACACCGCTCCGGCCTAGGTCCCGCCCCAAAGGGCTCAACCGCAAACCGGCATCGATATCCGATACGCTCTCGCGTGGTATTATGATCCCTTGGAGGTTGCAAACCGCGCAATACGCAAATCGGCTATACGCGATATTTTCTGTGTATAAACGTCGTTCGTGTGCACATTTTATCCACAAATTTGTACACATCGCCGGTTGTGATTTTCGCCAGATCCTTCCCTGTCGGCTGAACGAACCGGCGTTATTGCGTTATATCCGGGCCTTGCGCCAGATTGACTTGAATCGACCATCGGCGTAAACCGGCAGCGCTGTCAGGACGTAATATCGATAGCACCCGTCGTTCAAGTATTCAGGACATTTATCCATGGCGAGCAACAATCGCCCCCTGTCCCCCCATCTTCAGGTCTACAAACCGCAACTGACGACTTTCATGTCGATCACGCATCGCGCAACGGGCATTGCGCTGGCGGTGGGTACTCTCATGCTGGTTTGCTGGCTGATCGCCGCTGCAACGGGCGAGACTGCTTTTGCCGAGGTTCAGGCGTTCCTCGGGTCGATCATCGGCAGATTGCTGCTGCTGGGCTGGTCCTATGCGCTGTTTTACCACATGTGTAACGGGCTTCGGCACCTGTTCTGGGATGCCGGCAAGGGCTTCGAGATCGAAACCGCTTATCTGACCGGCCGCATCGTGATCGGCGCTTCCGTGCTGCTGACGATCGTTGCCTGGCTATGGGCCTACGCCGCGATGGGAGCATTCTGATGAGCCTCAGGTCACCGCTCGGCAAAGTCCGCGGACTCGGTTCCGCGAAAGAAGGTGTCGCCCATTGGTGGGCGCAACGCATGACCGCCGTGGCCCTCGTGCCGCTGCTGATCTGGTTCGTCGCATCCGTCTGCGCCATGACCGGCGCAGACTACGACGCCGTCCATGACTGGATCGCGACACCCATGGTGTCGATCACCCTGGTGCTGCTCACACTGGCAGTCTTCCACCATGCGCAGCTTGGGCTGCAGGTGGTGATCGAGGACTATGTCCACACCGAGTGGCTCAAGATCGCCAGCATTGCCATCGTCAAATTCGCCGCGATCGGGCTTGCCGTCGCGAGCATCTTTTCAATCGTCAAGATCGCCCTCGGCTAGCGCCGTCGCACGGGCCACAGGATCGCGCACAGGATCGTCATGAATACCAACGCATACGAGATCATCGATCATACTTACGACGTCGTGGTACTGGGTGCCGGCGGCGCCGGGCTTCGGGCCACCTTCGGCATGGCTCTCAAAGGCCTGCGGACGGCCTGTATCACCAAGGTCTTCCCGACCCGCAGCCACACCGTGGCCGCCCAGGGCGGTATATCTGCCGCCCTTGCAAATATGAGCGAGGACGACTGGCGCTGGCATTTCTATGACACGGTCAAGGGCGCCGACTGGCTCGGCGACCAGGACGCCATCGAATACATGTGCCGGGAAGCCATCCCGGCGGTTCTCGAACTGGAACATTACGGCGTACCGTTTTCGCGAACAGAAAAGGGCGAGATTTATCAGCGCCCCTTCGGCGGTATGACCACCCAGTACGGCGAAGGCCCGCCCGCACAGCGCACGGCCGCGGCGGCCGACCGCACAGGTCACGCCATCCTGCATACGCTGTATCAGCAGTCCCTCAAACACGATGCCGAATTCTTCATCGAATATATGGGCCTCGACCTCATCATGGACGATGAGGGGGTCTGCCGCGGCATCATGGCGTGGAATCTCGATGACGGCACGATTCACCGCTTCCGCGCCAACCAGGTCGTGATCGCGACCGGCGGATATGGCCGGGCATATTTCTCCTGCACGGGCGCACATACGCAGACCGGCGACGGATCTGCGATGGTCCTGCGGGCGGGCCTGCCGCTCGAAGATATGGAATTCATCCAGTTCCACCCGACCGGAATCTACGGCGCGGGCTGCCTGATCACCGAAGGCGTGCGCGGCGAAGGCGGGTACCTCACCAATTCCGAGGGCGAACGGTTCATGGAACGGTTCGCGCCATCGGCGAAGGACCTCGCCTCGCGCGACGTCGTCAGCCGCTCGATGACCATGGAAATTCGCGATGGCCGCGGCGTCGGCCCGAATGGCGATCACATCCATCTGCATATCGAACATCTCGATGCGGATATCATCCACCAGCGTCTGCCGGGAATTTCCGAAACCGCGCGCATTTTCGCCGGTGTCGATGTCACGAAGGAACCCATCCCCGTCATCCCGACGGTGCATTACAACATGGGCGGCATCCCGACGACCTATCAGGGCCAGATGGTGCATCCCGGCGCCGACGGACCGGAGCAGATCCAGCCGGGCCTGATGGCCATCGGCGAAGCGGCCTGCGTGTCGGTCCATGGCGCCAACCGTCTGGGCTCGAATTCGCTGCTCGACCTGGTGGTGTTCGGACGTGCCGCGGGCGACCGTGCCGCCGAAATGATCACCCCCGGTCAGAAACAGCCCGACCTGCCGGCCAATGCCGGCGAAGAAGCCCTCGCCCGATTCGATGCGCGGCGCTTCGCCAAGGGCACCACGCCGACGTCCGAGCTGCGCGCTGAAATGCAGGCCACCATGCAGGCGCATTGCGCCGTGTTCCGCACCGAGGAACTGATGCAGGAAGGCCGTGACCGGCTGACGGCGCTGTGGGCCAAGAATGACGACATCAAGGTCAGCGACACATCGCTGATCTGGAATTCCGATCTTGCCGAGACGCTGGAATACGACAACCTGCTCGCGCAGGCGGTTGTCAGCCTCGACAGCGCGCTTAACCGCAAGGAAAGCCGTGGCGGGCACGCCCGCGAGGACTTCCCCGACCGCGATGACGAGAACTGGATGAAGCATACCTATGTATGGCTCAACGAAGACGGCACCAGCCGTATCGATTACCGTCCCGTTCACACAGAGACGATGACCGCCGACGTTAAAGCGGTTCCGCCCAAAGCACGGGTATACTGAGGTAAAATAGATGGTCGAATTCTCACTTCCCAAAAATTCGAAAATCCGCGAAGGCAAAACCTGGCCGGCGGCCGAGGGGGCCAAAAGGCCCAAATCCTTCCGCGTATATCGCTGGAACGGCGATGACGGACAGACCCCGCAGGTCGATACCTATACGATCGATCTCGACGATTGCGGGCCGATGGTTCTCGACGCGATCATCAAGATCAAGAACGAGATCGACCCGACGCTGACCTTCCGCAGGTCCTGCCGTGAAGGCGTTTGCGGATCCTGTGCGATGAATATCGACGGCACCAATACACTCGCCTGCACCAAGTTTCTCGACGAGGTGAAGGACGACGTAAAGGTCTATCCGCTGCCGCATATGCCGGTGGTTAAAGACCTTGTGCCCGATCTGACGCAGGCCTATGCCCAGTATCGCTCGATCGAGCCGTGGCTTAAATCCGACAGCCAGCCGACGCCCGGCAAGGAGCGTCTGCAGTCGATCGAAGAGCGCGAAAAACTCGACGGCCTGTGGGAATGCATCCTGTGCTTCTGCTGCACGACCAGCTGCCCGAGCTACTGGTGGAACGGCGACCGTTACCTTGGCCCGGCCGTGCTGTTGCAGGCCAATCGCTGGATTCAGGATTCCCGTGACGAGTCCACGGGCGACCGGCTTGATGAGCTGGAAGATCCGTTCCGCCTGTATCGCTGCCATACGATCATGAACTGCACCAAGACCTGTCCCAAGGGTCTGAACCCCGCAAAGGCAATCGCCGAGATCAAGCAGGCGATGGTAGAGCGGCGCTAGTCTCAGCCGCCGCGGTCGGTTATTCGAACAGGGGCGACGCCATGGCGTCGCCCCTTTCTTATACTGGGAAGTGTGGTTCTTTCAGGCGTTTCCGATCCTACTTTGCGGCCGCCAGCATTTCCTTGTTTGAGAGGATGCGGAGCGGAAAGATATCGCTGTTCGTGGTGATGATCGCCGAGGCGTCGGCGCGCACGGTACCGCCGGAGAACGCCCCGTCGACCGTAAACGTGCATATCTGAACGCTTCTGCCGTCCAGAACCGGCAGCGGGAACAATTCCTGGTAGACCTGGTCGCGGTCATCGAAACGGCCCGCCGTTTCCTCGACCAGCTTGCTGTTGCTGTCATAGATACTGATATTCGCGCCTGAGCGGCCGACGATCGGCTTGGCGACGTAGCCGCTTTTCTTCAGCTCATCGGTCAGCACGGTCTGGGTGTTCAGGATATACCGGTTCCGCGGAAACATCGTGGACAGCACGGGCAGGATGGCCTTGTTGCTGGGGATAAGCGTCCAGAGGGGCTCGTAGACCATGACTTCGGGGCGCAGCAGGACATCCACGAGCCGCGGCGAGACTGTCTTGCGGTCGATCAGACGGTGTAAGCGCAGGTTCTCGGCGTCGTCGTCGATCTGATGGCGAATCTCGTCGAGTGCGGTTTCCCAGGCCCAGGTCTTCCATACCTGCTCGACTTTCTCGCCATCGGGATCGACCACGTTTCCGTCATCATCCCAGGCCAGCCCGGACAGCCCCGTGACGATTTTGCACCTTATGCCGGCGCGTTCGATCGCGTCTTTCATATACAGCGCGTGATAGGACTCTTCGAGATCGCCATCCTGCATGATGTGCAGCAGCCCGCTGACGCCGCTTTTCGCCCAGGCATCGGAAAGATCGGAATGGAGGTCGTGTCCGGTGCTGTGGCCGTCGTCGCAGCCGAATTGTTCAGCCCATATGTGCTGAACTTTCCCGCATTCCATGTGGCATGAAGCGGAATCGCAGTTGTATTCGAATACCTTCAGTCCGCGTTCCGACAGCGAGAAATCGAATCTGCCGGTGATCATCTGGTTGCGCCGGTTGTCCCAGGACTGGCGAATTCGCGGCCAGAGCGCCTCGGGAATATTGAATGTCTGCAGCAGTTCGTCGCGCTGGAGAACATAGTTCGTTGCATGCATGAAAAGGGCGTGCAGCTCGTTCGTTGCCCGTTTGATCTCGCCATATGCCGCCTCGCTCAGGCAGAAATACCGGTACTGGTCTTCCGGATCGCTGGGCAGCAGGCAACCGCCCATCATGTCGACATAGGCGGCTTCATCGGCATTCGCGAGATTAAGCCAGGTTTGCGTATGCGCGCCGGTCGCGGGCAACTCCCGGGCCTGCATGTTGAAAAGCTGCGGGTCGGTATCGACGATAAGTTCCGCATGGGTCGGGTCGTCCGTTTGTATGACCCAGCCCATGATTTTGGCGTCTTCATAGGAACATTCGATCCAGTAACTGCCATCGGCCGATACGGTTGCATGAATTTCCCGCGAAAAATTCTGACCCGGCGGCCAGACGGTATCCTGAACGTTTTGTTCTATCAGGCGAATCCGGTCCGGAAAGACCTCGGTCACGATCGCGACATGCCCGGTTATCTCGAACTCGCCGCCTTCGTTCCAGATCAGAAGGCAGCCGGGTTCCGGGTGGCGTTTCGATCCGTTCCGGAAGGATTTCAGGGGCAGTGACGAATCGTCTTTGACGACCCGGACGGAGCGCAGCCGGAAAATATCGTATGCCATCGCGATATCGTCAAAGATATAGCCGTGGTTCAGGTACAGATATCGCCGTGCAAGCTCGACACACTGCCATTTGTGGCCCATGAACACGCCGTCGATTTCGCTGCGATAGGCCTGCCGGTTCGGCAGTTCGGCGATATCCGCGCTGTCGTAATCGGACGAATATACGGGAACGTTTCCCGGCCCCATGCCGAGAACAGCACCGAATCGTGCGGGAGAGATTTCCGCGGTCGTCGTCATTGAAATCCTGATCTGTCATAGGTGATTCGTCGCTAACGGATGGCGCCTGCCGGACATTCTCCGCTGTATTCGCGCTGCATATCATGTCCGCGGCGCTGCAGGTCAAAGATTCTGTTATTCATCTGTGCGGCAGTTCATCCGATTCCGACATCAGATGGGCCCTTTTTCGGACAGAAGAAGAGATCGCTGAAATTATTTGGTTTATTCCGTCCGTTCCGGCGGTTCGGGGAGCTGGTTCCGCTGTTTTGACTTGATCATGCCGCCCTTTGCGCTATCCATGCCGCCCGCTTTCCTGAAATCTTCGAAGTCCGTATGTCCGACGCCGCCGCCACCAGTACCAAAGGTCCTCTATTCGCCTACAGGGACATGAATCGCGAAGGGGCCCTGCATCACGATGCGGTCCAGGCCCTCGCGGCCGAAAAGCTGCAATCGCTCTGGCACGCGCTTGCGGCATATAAACCGTCGGGTGGGGGCTCAGGCTGGCGCGAAAGGCTGGGTCTGGCGCGCCGCCCAGCCGAATCGGCGCCCCAGGGGCTTTATCTTTACGGGCCGGTCGGGCGTGGCAAATCGATGCTCATGGACCTGTTCTATGAATCGATTGCGGGAGGCCACAAGCGCCGGGTCCATTTTCATGAATTCATGCTTGAAATTCACGAAACCATGCATCGCTGGCGTCAGCGCGACGGCAAGCTGCAGGACCCGTTGCCCAAAATCGCCGCGGAAATCGCAAAAGACACCTGGCTGCTCTGCTTTGACGAGTTCCAGGTGGAAAACATTGCAGATGCCATGATTCTCGGCCGTCTGTTCGAGGGGCTGTTCGATGAAGGCGTCGTCGTTGTCGCCACCAGCAACCGGCACCCCGACGATCTCTACAAGGGCGGTCTGCAGCGCGACCGGTTCCTGCCGTTTATCGAGGTCCTGAAGGGACGAATAGATATCCTCGAACTCGAAGCCGAGCGCGACTACCGCCGGGATCGACTCGTCGATATGGGCGTGTACCATACCCCGCTGGGGCCGGCGGCGGATGCGGCGCTTGATGCTGCTTTCGCCGCGCTCACCGACAACGCGGCGGGGGAACCGGCCGAACTGACGGCGACCGGGCGAAAGGTCATCGTGCCGCTGGCGGCGAGAGGCGTCGCCCGCTTTACCTTCGCGGAGCTCTGCGAAAACCCGCTTGGCGCGCCGGACTATCTCGCCATCGCAAAGGCTTATCACACGGTTATTCTGTCCGGCATACCGATGCTCCCGCCCGCCCGCCGCAACGAATCAAAGCGGCTGGTGACGCTGATCGATGCGCTCTATGAGCACAGGGTGAACGTGGTGATTTCCGCCGCCGCACAGCCCGACGAACTCTCGCCGGAGGGCGATACAGCCTTCGCGTTCGAACGTACGGCGTCGCGCCTGATCGAGATGCAGTCGGAAGAGTACATCCAGGCGGCGCATCTGAACGCAAACACGTGAAAAACTCCCACTAATGCTTGCCCTTCAAGGTTAACGGCGTTAGAAACCTCGCCAACCGGCGCTACCTTGCCGGCACACATATTTTCCATAACAGCTTCCGGAAGCATTCATGGCCCGCAACAAAATCGCCCTCATCGGCGCCGGCAATATTGGCGGCACCCTTGCCCATCTCGCTGGACTCAAAGAGCTCGGCGATATCGTTCTTTTCGATATCATGAAAGGAACCCCGCAGGGCAAGGCGCTCGACCTCGTGGAATCGTCTCCCGTTGAAGGTTTCGATGCCAAGATCACGGGTGCTAATTCCTACGCGGGCATCAAGAATGCTGACGTGATCATCGTTACCGCCGGTATCCCGCGCAAACCCGGGATGAGCCGCGACGACCTGATCGCGATCAATGCCAATGTGATGAAGCAGGTCGGCGAGGGCATCAAGAAATATGCGCCCAAGGCGTTCGTTATCTGCATCACCAACCCGCTGGACGCCATGGTCTGGGCGCTGCAGAAGCATTCGGGACTGCCGGCGAACCGGGTCGTCGGCATGGCCGGCGTGCTCGACAGTGCGCGGTTCCGCTATTTCCTGGCCGAGGAATTCAATGTCTCGGTTGAGGACGTCACGGCCTTCGTGCTCGGTGGACATGGCGACACGATGGTGCCGTCGGTCCGGTATTCGACCGTCGCCGGCATTCCGCTTCCCGATCTGATCAAGATGGGCTGGACGACACAGGAAAAGCTCGATGCCATCGTTCAGCGCACGCGCGACGGCGGCGGCGAGATCGTCAGCCTGCTCGGCAACGGCTCTGCCTTCTACGCACCTGCCTCGGCGGCGATCCAGATGGCGGATGCCTATCTCAAAGACAAGAAACGCGTTCTGCCCTGTGCGGCAATGCTTAAAGGCGAATACGGCGTCAAGGGCCTCTATATCGGCGTGCCGGTTGTGATCGGCGCGAAGGGCATCGAACGCATCGTCGAGATCAAGCTGGATGCGGACGAAAAACGCCAGTTCGACAGCTCGGTCAAAGCCGTGAAGGGCCTGGTCGACGTCGTCAAGAAAATGGAACGCGAAGCGGCTAAAAAAGCAAAGTAAAGCGGCGTGAAAAGCCTTTATACGCACCGGTAATCCGCCGACGCGCTATTTATGGTTAATGATCGCTTAACACACCGGGTTTACGGTTTCGTAACGCGGCAGGAGCATATGGTCAGGTTATGAACATTCATGAATATCAGGCGAAGCAGTTGCTCGCCAAATACGGCGTCGCTGTGCCGAAGGGCGGAGTAGCCTATACGCCCGACGAAGCCGTCAAGGTGGCCGAAGGTCTGGGCGGTTCCGTCTGGGTCGTCAAATCGCAGATTCATGCGGGTGGCCGCGGTGCAGGCCGCTTCAAGGATGATTCCAGCGACAAAGGCGGCGTGCGTGTCGTCAAGTCGATTGACGAGGTTCGCGAAAACGTGGCCGCGATGCTGGGCAAGGTTCTCGTCACCAAGCAGACCGGTGAGGAAGGCCGTGAGGTCAAGCGCGTCTATGTCGAGGAAGGGTGCGACATCGCCCGTGAGCTCTATCTCGGTATTCTGATCGACCGTGAAACCAGCCGTGTCACGCTGATGGCGTCAACCGAGGGCGGGATGGAAATCGAGGAGGTCGCCGAAGCGACGCCCGAAAAAATCCTGCGCTTCGATATCGACCCGGCAACCGGCATGCAGGCATTTCACGCCCGGCAGGTCGCGTTCGGGCTCGGTCTCCAGGGCGACCAGGTCAAATCCGCCGTCAAGTTCCTGATGGGCGTGTATACCGCATTCACCGATCTGGACGCCTCGATCGTCGAGATCAATCCGCTGGTCGTGACCGGCTCGGGCGACGTCATCGCGCTCGATGCCAAAATGAACTTCGACGACAACGCGCTCTTCCGTCACAAGAACGTGCAGGAACTGCGCGACGAAGACGAAGAGGATCCGACCGAGCTGGAGGCCGCCAAGCACGACCTCAACTACATCACGCTCGACGGCAATATCGGTTGCATGGTCAACGGCGCCGGCCTTGCGATGGCGACGATGGATATCATCAAGCTCTATGGCGGTGCGCCCGCCAACTTCCTCGATGTCGGCGGCGGGGCGACCAAGGAACGCGTCACGACGGCTTTCAAGCTGATCCTGTCGGATCCGAATGTGGAATCCATTCTGGTGAACATTTTCGGCGGTATCATGCGCTGCGACGTGATTGCCGAAGGCGTGGTCGCGGCTGCCCGCGAAGTCAGCCTCGATGTGCCGCTGGTCGTGCGGCTTGCCGGTACCAATGTGGAACTCGGCAAGAAGATCCTTGAAGAATCCGGTCTGCCGATCGTCTCGGCGGATAATCTGGCGGATGCCGCCGAAAAGGTTGTCAAAGTAACGAAGGAGGCAGCCTGATGTCGGTGCTGGTCGGAAAAGACACGAAAGTTATCTGTCAGGGCTTCACCGGCGCGCAGGGAACGTTTCATTCGGAACAGGCGATCGCCTATGGCACGCAGATGGTCGGCGGGGTCACGCCGGGCAAGGGCGGCACCAAGCATCTCGATCTTCCCGTGTTCGATACGGTTGCCGACGCGGTTGCAAAGACCGGCGCCAATGCCTCCGTGATCTATGTGCCGCCGCCCTTCGCGGCGGATGCCATTCTCGAAGCGATCGACGCGGAAATCCCGCTTGCGATCTGCATCACCGAGGGCATTCCGGTGCTCGACATGGTGCGGGTGAAACGCGCGCTGGCGAATTCCGGTACGCGCCTGATCGGGCCGAACTGCCCGGGTATCATCACGCCCGATGAATGCAAGATCGGCATCATGCCCGGTCATATTCACAAGCGTGGCGCGATCGGTATCGTGTCGCGCTCCGGGACGCTGACCTATGAAGCGGTCGCACAGACGACGGCTGCCGGGTTGGGGCAGACAACCTGTATCGGTATCGGTGGCGATCCCGTCAACGGAACCAATTTTGTCGACTGCATCGATCTGTTCCTTGCTGACGACGAAACCCAGGGCATCGTCATGATCGGCGAAATTGGCGGCTCTGCGGAAGAAGATGCGGCCGACTTCATCAAACAATCCAAAACAAAGAAACCCATCGTGGGCTTTATCGCAGGCGTTACCGCGCCTCCGGGCCGGCGCATGGGTCATGCGGGCGCGATCATATCGGGCGGCAAAGGCGGCGCCGACGACAAGATCGAAGCCATGAAAAGCGCAGGGATCCGCGTCTCGGATTCGCCCGCCGGTATCGGCGACGCGATGGTCGAGGCGATGAAGGGATAGGTCGGGGCTAACTGCGCCGGCATTTTCCGGCGATGTAGCATGTGAGAGGGGCGGCGGCAGCGCCGCCGGAGTTCATGACCGGACTGTTAGACAAGACTTCGTTTCTCACGAGTGCAAACAGCACTTTCGTGGCGGAACTTTATGCGCGTTATCTCGAAAAACCGGCGACGGTAGACCCCGAATGGGCGGCATTCTTCGACGAGTTGCAGGACGAAGCGCCGGACGTTCTGCGAGATCTCCGGGGTGCCAGCTGGGCGCCGAACGGCACTGCGGTTATCGGTACGGAAACGGCCGCCGAGGTAATGAAAACCAACGGCGCGAATGGTCCTGCCGCGAACGGCGCAGCGCCGGGGCACGTTCTCAGCGATGCGACGCGGGATTCCATCCAGGCGCTGATGATTATCCGCTCGCACCGTGTGCGCGGCCATCTTTACGCGGAGCTCGACCCTCTCGGCCTTGAACAGCCATTAAGCCATACGGAGCTCGACCCGGAATCCTACGGTTTCAGCGAAGCCGATTACGACCGTGAAATTTATATTCACGACCGGCTGGGTCTGGGCGAAAAAGCGCCGCTTCGCGATATCGTCGAAAAGGTCCGCGCGACCTATTGCGGCCATATCGGCGTCGAATACATGCATATCACCTCGACCGAGGAAAAGGTCTGGATCCAGGACCGGATCGAGGGCATCCGCAACCAGACCGATTTTACGGATATCGGAAAGGTCACGATCCTCGAACGGCTGACCGAGGCCGAAACGTTCGAACAGTTCCTGAACGTGAAATATACCGGCACCAAAAGATTCGGCCTCGACGGGGCGGAATCGCTCGTGCCCGGCCTTGAACAGATCCTGAAGCGCGGGACCCAGCTCGGCGTGGAAGAGGTCGTGATCGGCATGCCCCATCGCGGGCGTCTGAACGTGCTGGCAAACGTCATGAACAAACCGTTCGCCGCCATCTTTTCCGAATTCCAGGGCATGTCCGCCAAGCCGGAGGACGTCCAGGGTTCGGGAGATGTCAAATATCATCTCGGCACGTCCGCCGATCGCGAATTCGACGGCAAGCAGGTTCACCTGTCACTCACCGCGAACCCGTCTCATCTTGAAGCTGTCGATCCGGTCGTGGTCGGCAAGGTGCGGGCGAAACAGCGCCAGCGCGGGGACCGCGAACGCCGCAAGGTCCTCGGCCTGCTGATGCATGGCGATGCCGCATTCGGCGGCCAGGGCATCGTTGCCGAAACCTTCGGCCTGTCCGACATCAAGGGGTATCGCACCGGCGGCACGATGCATGTGGTCGTCAACAACCAGATCGGCTTTACGACAAATCCGGGCGCCACGCGAACCTCGCGCTATCCGACCGAAATTGCGAAAATGGCGCAGGCGCCGATTTTTCATGTGAACGGCGACGACGTCGAGGCGGTTGTCCATGTCGCGCGAATCGCGGCCGAATTCCGTCATGAATTCCGCAAGGATGTCGTGATCGATATGTGGTGTTATCGCCGTTTCGGTCATAACGAAGGCGATGAACCGGCATTTACCCAGCCGAAAATGTACAGGGCGATCGCCAATCATCCGACGGTTCGCCAGCTTTATGCGAACCAGCTCGTCGCCGAGGGCGTGCTGACCGAGGAACAGGTGGCTGAAATCCAGGACAGGGTGCGTACCCAGCTCGACCAGGATTTTGAGGCCTCGACGTCCTACAAGCCGAACAAGGCCGATTGGCTTGAAGGCAAATGGCAGGGCAAGACCACGGCGCCATCCGCCGAGGAACGCAAGGGCAAGACGGATGTGCCGCTGGACCTGCTGCGCGAAGTCGGTAATGCGATTTCGACCGTGCCGGAAGACTTCAACCTGAATTCAAAGCTCAAGCGCTTCTTTTCGAACAGGAAAAAGGCGATCGAGAGCGGCGAGGGAATTGACTGGGCAACCGGCGAATCGCTCGCCTTCGGAACCCTGCTGACGGAAAATCATCTGGTCCGGCTCAGCGGACAGGATGTCGCCCGCGGCACGTTTTCCCAGCGCCATGCGGTGGTCACAGACCAGGAGAACGAAAAAGTCTTCATTCCGCTCGAACAGATCCGTCCTGGCAATCAGGCGAAGTTTATCGCCCGGAACTCGACGCTGTCCGAAGCGGCCGTTCTCGGGTTCGAATACGGGCTGTCGCTCGCGGATCCGGATGTGCTGGTTCTGTGGGAAGCCCAGTTCGGCGATTTCGCCAACGGTGCGCAGTTTATCTTCGACCAGTTTATCTCCTCCGGCGAATCCAAATGGCTCCGCATGTCGGGCCTTGTGATGTTGCTGCCGCACGGCTTTGAAGGCCAGGGGCCGGAACATTCGTCGGCTCGGCTGGAACGGTATCTGCAGCAATGCGCCGAGGATAACTGGCAGGTCTGCAATATCACGACGCCTGCAAACTATTACCATGCCCTGCGTCGCCAGATTCACCGCGATTTCCGCAAGCCGCTTGTCATCATGACGCCGAAATCGCTGCTGCGTCACAAGCGGGCCGTATCTAAACTGGAAGAATTCGGGCCGGGGACCTCGTTCAACCGGGTGCTCCCGGATTGCGGCGATCTCGTTGCGCCGGCGAAGGTGAAGCGCGTCGTTCTGTGTACGGGCAAGGTTTATTACGATCTCCTCGCCGCGCGCGAAGAGGCGAATATTGCCAATATCGCGCTGGTTCGGATGGAACAGCTTTATCCCTTCCCGAGCATTTCGCTGTCGAAAGAGCTCGAAAAATACCCCGGCGCCGAAATTGTCTGGTGTCAGGAAGAGCCCAAGAATATGGGAGCTTGGCATTTTCTCGACCGGCGGATCGAGGAAGTGCTCGGCAATCTCAATGTCGAGGCCGAACGGCCGGTTTATGTCGGCCGTCCCGAAGCAGCGTCCCCGGCAACGGGTTCGCTCGGCAAACATAACGCCGAGCAAAAGGCGCTGGTATCCGAAGCTCTGATGAAATGAAAAAACGACTAGCCTGCTCCAGGAGCATTTAGAACATGGCCACTGAAATTATCGTTCCCACACTCGGCGAATCCGTTACAGAGGCGACGGTCGCCAAATGGTTCAAGGCGGAAGGCGATGCAGTTGCCGTCGACGAGCCCATTCTGGAGCTGGAAACCGACAAGGTAACGCTTGAGGTCAACGCAAGTATCGCCGGTACGTTGAGCGAAATTTCGGCCAAGGAAGGCGACAACGTCGAAGTCGGTGCATTGCTGGGCCTGATCGGTGAAGGGGGCGCTGCGCCCGCCAAAAAGGCGGAAGCGCCCGCGGAAAAGGCAAAACCCGCCGAAGCGGCGCCGACCGCCACCGCATCGGATGACGATTCCAGTGTCGACGATGATAAAGACAAACTGTCGCCGGCCGTGCGCAAGCTGGTCGATGAAAACAATCTCGATGCCGGTCGGATAAGCGGTACGGGAAAAGACGGCCGGATCACCAAGGGCGACGTTCTGTCGTTCATGAAGGACGGCGGCGGGGCAGCGGCGTCCTCACCGGCCCCTGCGCCGAAACCGGCAGCGCCTTCTGCGCCCCGCGCCGAGGATCCGCGCGAAGAACGCGTGAAGATGACGCGGCTCCGCAAGCGGATCGCCGAGCGTCTCAAGGAAGCGCAGAATACGGCGGCGATGCTGACCACGTTCAACGAAATCGACATGACCAACGTCATGGCGGCGCGCAAGAAATTCCAGGATGATTTCGAAAAACGCCACGGCTGCCGCCTTGGCTTCATGTCGTTCTTCGTCAAAGCCTGTATCGTGGCCCTGCAGGAACTGCCGGCCGTCAACGGCGAAATCGACGGCGACGAGCTGATCTACAAGAACTACTACGATATCGGGGTTGCAGTTGGCACCGAACAGGGCCTTGTCGTGCCGGTCCTGCGCGATGCCGACAAGAAATCATTCGCCGAAGTCGAAAAGGGTATCAGCGAGCTTGGTCTCAAAGCCCGCGACGGCAAGCTCGGCATGGATGAACTGACCGGCGGGACGTTCACAATCACAAACGGTGGTGTTTACGGTTCGCTGATGTCCACGCCGATTCTTAATCCGCCGCAATCCGGCATTCTCGGCATGCACAAGATTGATCGCCGTCCGGTCGCGGTCGGCGATTCAATCGAAATTCGGCCGATGATGTATGTCGCGCTGTCTTATGACCATCGCATTATCGATGGTCGCGAAGCGGTGACCTTCCTCGTCCGCGTCAAGGAATGCATCGAAAACCCCGAACGCATCCTGCTCGCCGTTTGATCGAAAGCCTGAAATTATGAGTGATTCCCATTTCGACCTGATCATTATCGGTGCGGGTCCGGGCGGCTATGTCGCCGCGATCCGGGCCGCGCAGCTTGGTCTCAAAACCGCCTGCATAGAAAAACGCGGCACGCTTGGCGGCACCTGTCTCAATGTCGGCTGCATTCCGTCGAAGGCGCTGCTGCATTCATCGGAAAAATTCGAAGAGGCGCAGAGCCATCTGGCCGAGCACGGCGTAAAGGTGGGCAAGGTCGAACTGGATCTGAAGACGCTGATGGCGCGCAAGGACAAGGTTGTTGACGGCCTGACCAAGGGCATCGCCGGGCTGTTCAAGAAGAACAAGGTTACGGGGATCACCGGGTCTGCCCGGATCGTCAAGCCGGGCGAGGTCGTTGTCTCTGCCGACGGCAAGGATACCAGCTATACGGCCGACAACATCATCATCGCGACCGGATCGGCGGTTACACCCTTGCCCGGCGTCGAGATCGACGAGGATCGTATTGTATCCTCGACGGGCGCGTTGTCGCTGACCAAGGTCCCGAAGCATCTGGTCGTCGTCGGCGGCGGGTATATCGGTCTTGAGATGGGATCGGTCTGGCGCCGGCTTGGGTCGAAGGTGACCGTGGTCGAATTCCTCGACGCGATTGTCCCAAATATGGACGGCGAAGTCGGCAAGGCGATGCACAAGACCCTCGCCAAACAGGGCATGGAGTTCAAACTCGGCACCAAGGTCACCGGTGCGAAGGCGACCAAGACCAAGGTTGCGCTGACGGTGGAGCCTGCCGCTGGCGGCGATGCCGAAACCATCGATTGCGATATCGTGCTGGTGTCGATCGGGCGCGTTCCGTTCACGGCCAATCTTGGCCTTGCGGAAATAGGCGTCGAAATGGACAAACGGGGCGTGATCCAAGTCGACAATAATTTCAAAACAAATATAGACGGCATCTATGCCATCGGCGACGTCATTCCGGGGCCGATGCTGGCGCATAAAGCCGAGGAAGAGGGCATTGCCTGTGTCGAGAGGCTTGCCGGCCAGGCAACGCATATCAACTACGACGCTATTCCTTCCGTGGTCTATACATGGCCCGAAGCCGCTTCCGTCGGCAAGACCGAAGAGCAGCTGAAGGATGCAGGCATCGATTACAACAAGGGCAATTTTCCGTTCATGGCGAATTCCCGTGCCCGGGCGAATGGCGATTCGGAGGGGTTCGTCAAAATCCTCGCGGACGCGGCGACCGACGAGGTGCTCGGCGTTCACATCATCGGGCCCGATGCGGGCACGATGATCGCCGAACTCGCGCTCGCCATGGAATTCGGCGCCTCGTCGGAGGATATCGCGCGCACCTGTCATGCCCATCCGACTCTCAACGAGGCGGTGAAAGAAGCCGCCCTCGCGGTCGAAGGCGCGCCGATCCATATGTAGCCCGCCCGCCGGGGCCTCGCGATGAACCAGCGTCTGAAACGCTACGCCGTTCTGGCTTTCGGATGGGCATTCATTTTTCTCGGCATTCTCGGCCTGTTTTTGCCGATCCTGCAGGGTATCCTGTTTCTGACCATCGGATTGATCCTGTTATCGCGGGAATCCGAATGGGCGGCCGGCAAGCTGGACTGGCTGAAGACGCGTTTCCCGCGTTTCGGGAAAACCTATGACGAGGCGGACCGGCGGGCGATGCGCCTCTGGAAACGGCTGAGTGGCCGGAAAAAGCCGGATTGACCGTGCCTGTGCCGGTTCGTCGTGTCCTGGACGATGGAAGTTTTCAGGAAATTTTTTCCAGATCGCTTTCGAGTTTCCGCGCATTTGGACGCGCCCAGACCCAGAGCAAGATCGTGAGTGCGCCGCCTGCAGCAATCGTGATCGGCAAACCGGCGAAATTGGCTATCCATCCGGCCGCGAGGGCGCCGAAGGCGGGCAATCCCCAGGAAATCATGATGAACAGGCTCATCACGCGGGCCCGCATATGCGATTCGACGGCGTTCTGGATCAGCGTCTGCGAACCCACGCCTCCGACCAGCATGGCAAAGCCGACGATCCCGAGGAAGACGGCTGCGAGCCAAAGACTCCCGCCAAAATAACCGGCGGCGGCGCATAGAACCAATGCGGTTGCCTGGAGGAGCAGGCTCAGAGTGACAAGGCCCGTCAGGCCATCGGTTCGCCCGCGCTGTGCGATCCAGATACAGCTCACCATGGCGCCGAAACCGAGGGTCGACATCAGAATGGCAAGGCCGTCTGCGCCGCTATCGAATACCGCCGCCGAAAAGCCGGGCATCAATTCGATCACCGGCCTGATCAGCAGGCCTGTCGCGCCCAGCATGACGAACAGGAAACGGATACCGGGGTCGCGGAACCCGTACTGGATGCCGGTCACGATATCGCCTGTCAGGTCCCGCCAGGGACCGGGGTTTCTCTCCGGCTCGTCCGCCTTGACAATAAGCAGCACAAGACAGAATTGCGTAAAGCCGATGGCGACGACCGCTAGCACGACGCCGGAACCCATCCAGACCAGAAGCGCGCCTGCAATGGCAGGGCCGATAAACCGTGCTGCATTGAATGTGGCGGATCCGAGTGCGATGGCCGCTGCCATATCCTGTTTGGGCACCAGCGCGTGGACAAGCGCCATGCGCGCCGGCGTGGTCAGCGATTCCAGCGAGCCGATCAACAGGGCAGAGACAAGAACCAGTTCTATTGTGATCACGCCGGCGATGGTCATGGCCGCGAATAGCGCGGCGACGATTGCCGTTGCCGTCTGCGCCAGCAGCGTGATGCGGATATATCCTACCCGGTCGGCGATCGCGCCCGCGAGTACCGAAAACACCACGAGGGGAAAGCTTTCGGCGAAGGCGATGATGCCGAGCCAGGTTGTCGATTCCGTCAGCTCCCAGGTAAGCCAGCCCACGGCGATCCGGTACATCCACCGTCCGATTGTGTTGATCCCGTTGCTCGACCAGTAAAGCAGGTAATCCCTGTGCGACAGCGCCCGCCCTATCCCGCCGAACATGCTAGTTCCGGATGATCGCGCGGGGGTGGGACCGGTCATACACGTTGATCAATTGCCGGGTATCGACATCGGTGTATCGCTGCGTCGTCGAGAGCGATGCGTGGCCCAACAGCTCCTGGATCGTCCGCAGATCGCCGCCGCCTGCCAGCAGGTGCGTCGCAAAGCTGTGCCGGAGGGCGTGGGGCGTTGCGGTGTCCGGCAGGCCGAGATCGGCCCGCAGACGGCGCATGGTGCGTTGGACGATTCCCGCATTGAGGCGTGCGCCGCGCGATCCGTAAAAAAGCGGACGGTCCGCATCCAGCGGGAATGGACAGGCGGAGCGGTACACGCCGATCGCGTCGGTCACAACAGGCAGAACAGGTACGATGCGCTGCTTGTTCCCCTTGCCGGTGATGGTCATTACTTCGCCGGTGGGCACGTCACGCTGGTTGAGGCTGAGCGCTTCGTCGATACGCAGCCCGCATCCGTAAAGCAGGGCGAGAATCGCGACGTCGCGTGCGCCGACCCAGGGCTCGGTGGCGGTTTCCGACGCGCGTCGCAGCAGGGCCAGCGCATCGTCTGCGTTCAGCGGTTTCGGCACCGATTTCGGCGGTTTTGGAACCTTGACCGCGTTCAGGGCCGGATTGTGGACCCGCCCCGTCCTGTCCAGAAAGCGGAACAGATTCCGCAGGGCGGACATCGCGCGCGCGATCGAGGTCCGGGACAGGCCGTCCTGCAGCCGAGATGCCAGCCATGCGCGGAACTCGGCCGGTTTCAGGTCCGCCAGTATCGGCAGGTTCGGGGTTTCGCCGCGGTAGTCGTTCAGAAAGCCCAGGAAAGCTGCGATATCGCGGCAATACCCGTCCACTGTATGATCAGATGTGCGGCGCTCGGTGATCAGCCAACGGCGCCAGTCTTCAAGCGCCGCCTGCAGGTCGGCCTGCGCGGCAAACCGTATTAGTTTTTCGGCCCCAGCCATTGTTTGAGCCGTGCCTCCAGCACATCGGCGAAGAATATAATCAGGTCCGTCGCCTGATCCTTCTCGAATCCGTCTTCGCGGCCCGACCCGAGCGCCAGAAGCATGTCCGGCGCATTTTTGCCGGCACGCAGCCGCAGATAGGCGACCGATTTCACCCGCGCGGCATCCTCGCCGAACACGAATGAATCGCCCGGGGTATGTCCCTGCAAAAGGATACGCCGCTTCTTGCCCATCAGGTTTTCGATGCCGCCCCTGCCGATCGCGGTAGCCCCCGCCAGTACCAGCGCCCCGGTTTCCTCGATACACAGAACCGCCGATTCGACGTCCAGCATGGCCGGCAATTTGCCACGGATGACACTGTTCAGCGCCTGAATATCATCGGTGCAGGCGATCGCGACCACTGCCTGGTGAACCTTTGCCTGGCCCGCGGCATTACCTTCGACCGCCGACAAGAGCTGCTTTTCCTGGCGCCGCAGGCTTGTGAGGTCGTCGCGCATCCTTTCCAGCATAAAACGCTGCATGTCGAGGATGCGTTCCCCGCGCTTGAATTCGGGCGGCGTCAGGAACGTCAGGACTTCCGGGTTTTCCTTCAGGAATTCCGGATGCCGGCGCAACCAGGCGGAGACGGTTTCGGCAGTCAGGCTGTCCCGTTGGATCTTTGCGGTATCTTCCGACGGCCCGCTCACGCTCAGGACCCCAGGATCGACTGACCCGACCCGGCCCAATCGGCGAGAAACGCTTCAAGGCCCGAATCGGTCAGCGGGTGCTTGAACAACTGGCGCAGGACGCTTGGCGGTACGGTGACGACATCCGCCCCGATCTGCGCCGCCTGGACGACATGGTTGGGGCTGCGGATCGATGCAACCAGCACTTCGGTCGTGAAGCCGTCGTAATTGGCGTAAATGCTGCAGATTTCCTCGATCAGGCCCATGCCGTCACGGCTGATATCGTCCAGTCGGCCGACGAAGGGGGAGACGAATGTCGCCCCCGCTTTGGCGGCAAGGATTGCCTGGCCTGCGGAAAAGCAAAGCGTCACGTTTACCTGGGTCCCGGCATCGGACAGAACCTTGCAGGTCTTCAGCCCGTCCGGCGTCAGCGGCACCTTAACGGCAACATTGCTGGCGATCTGTGCGAGTTTCTGCCCTTCTTTGATCATGGTTTCGTGATCCGTCGCGGCGACTTCGGCACTGACCGGTCCATCGACGAGGTCGCAGATTTCCGCGATCACTTCGAAAAAATTGCGGCCCGATTTGGCGATGATCGATGGGTTGGTGGTGACGCCGTCAACCAGACCTGTCGATGCCAGATCCCTGATCTCGGCGACATCTGCCGTATCCACGAAAAACTTCATAATATCCCTTCAGTTCTGGCCCGCCCGTCCGAACCTGCCGGTTCGTCTTCGCGGTGGGGTCCGCGGTAAATTGTTTCGCAAAAGCGTTGCTCTGGCCGTCAGCCGATTGGCCCCTCCGGCATTGCTGGGATAGAGTGTATCCGATGGACCCCACCCTTTCTATATGCCCCGATACCGGAACGATGAGTGCCGTCAGCGTTCTGCTACCGCTGCCGCTGATCGCGCCGTACGACTATCTGGTGCCCGCAGATCTGGCGGTCGGCCCCGGATCCTATGTTGAGGTACCGCTGGGCGCGCGCCAGGCCACAGGCGTCGTATGGGGCGCTGCGCGGGGCGATGTGAACCCTGAAAAACTGCGAGAAATCAGCGCTGTACTGGACCTCCCGCCGATGCCCGACAACCTCCGTCAGTTCGTCGACTGGGTGGCAGCGTACACGCTGGCGCGGCTTGGCACAGTGCTCCGGATGACCATGAGCGTGCCCAAGGCGCTGAGCCCGTTGAAGCCCGTCACGGCCTACCGGATCGCCCCTGCGGTCGATCTGGAAAGCGAATCACTTCCGGGTGGCGTGCGCCTGACGGATGCCCGCCGGCGTGTTCTACACGCCCTCGCGGATGGGACGGTACGAAAGGGGGCCGACCTCGCGCGGATGTCGGGGAGTTCGCCGGCGGTGATACGGGCGATGGCCGATGCGCAGATGCTCGAACAAATCGCTCTGACCGAAGAGGACCCGGTCGGCCGCCCCGATCCCGACCTGCCGGGTGCAGATCTGTCGGATGCCCAATCGGCGGCGGCGGCCACATTGTGCGCCGATATCGGTGCTGGCTATTCCGTGACGCTGCTCGACGGTGTGACGGGGTCGGGCAAGACCGAGGTCTATTTCGAGGCGATTGCCGCCGCCCTCCGGGCCGACAGGCAGGTCATCGTTCTGTTGCCGGAAATCGCCCTGACGGCCGACTGGCTTGGACGGTTCGAACGCCGCTTCGGCGTCCGGCCAGTGGTCTGGCATTCCGATCTGCCGATGTCCGAGCGCCGCCGCAACTGGCGCGCGGTGCTTTACGGTGAGGCAAAACTCGTCGTCGGCGCGCGGTCTGCCCTGATGTTGCCGTATCGCGATCTCGGGCTGATCGTTATCGACGAAGAGCACGATCCGAGCTTCAAGCAGGACGAGGGCGTAATCTACAATGCCCGCGATATGGCGGTCGTCCGCGGGCATATCGGCGGGTTTCCGGTCATTCTTGCATCGGCGACGCCGTCGCTGGAAACCGTCGACAATGTCTGGCGGGAACGCTACCGGCGTCTGTCGCTGCCGGAGCGTTTCGCCGGCGCGTCCCTGCCGGATATTGCGGCGATCGATATGCGCACGGAAACACTCGACCGGCAGAGCTGGCTTTCGCCGAGCCTGGTGCGTGCCGTATCCGAGACCGCCGCGGCTGGCGAACAGTCCATGCTGTTTCTGAACCGGCGGGGATACGCGCCGCTGACCCTGTGCCGTGCCTGCGGGCACCGGCTGAACTGTCCTCAATGCACCGCCTGGCTGGTCGAACACCGGCTCCTCGACCGTTTGCAGTGTCATCACTGTGGCTACAGCGCGCCGCCGCCCCTGACCTGCCCGTCCTGCGAGGCCGAGAGCCGTTTTGCCGCCTGCGGACCGGGTGTCGAGCGGCTTGCCGAGGAGGCGCGGGCGAAGTTCCCCGACCTCAGGTTCGAGATCATGTCGAGCGACACGGTGCATAAACCGGCGGATGCGCTCGCGCTGGTACGGCGCATGGAGAACCGGGAGATAGACGTGCTCATCGGCACGCAGATCATGGCGAAGGGGTTTCACTTTCCGGCATTGACGCTGGTTGGCGTCATCGATGCCGATCTCGGGCTCGCCGGCGGGGATTTGCGGGCGGCAGAGCGGACCTATCAGCTCCTGCACCAGGTATCGGGCAGGGCGGGTCGCGCCGACAGGCCGGGGCGCGTCCTCTTGCAGACCTACCAGCCGGAACACCCGGTCATGCAGGCGCTGATCGGCGGCGACCGGGACAACTTTATCAGGACCGAGGCGTCGGCCCGGAAACAGCACAATATGCCGCCTTACGGACGGCTGGCGGCGATTATCGTGTCTGGGCGGGACGAGCGCGCCGTCGACGATGCGGCGAACGCGCTCGGCAGATCCGCGCCGCGCCGCGAGGGGCTGCGCGTGCTCGGCCCGGCACCCGCGCCGATTTCCGTCGTTCGCGGCCGGCACAGACGCCGGCTGCTCGTCCGGGCGCGAAAGGACCTGAATATCCAGGATATTCTGCGGCGCTGGGTCTATACCCATAAAGTGGCGGGCGGTGTCCGCATAGCGGTCGATATCGATCCATACAGCTTTATGTAGCCATTCATTCAGTGAAAGTCGTTTTGACTTTTCCGGTGCAGGCACTACGTTGAGAAAATGCCGAAAACGAAATTTTTTAACGAGATGCGGGCCGACGATAACACCGTCCGCGCCGCCTATTCGGACATCGCAAGATGGCTGGATTCGCTGCCTGAGGGACATCTCGGGATCAAGACCGAAGAAGCGGAACTGCTGTTCCGCCGTATGGGCATTACTTTCCTCGTCTACGGGCGCGAAGGCAGCAACGAACGGCTTATCCCCTTCGACGTTATACCGCGGGTTTTCTCGGCGCCTGAATGGGATCTGCTGTCAAAGGGGTCCATCCAGCGTGTCCGCGCGCTCAACATGTTTCTGGATGACCTCTATCACGGCGCGGAAATCGTCAGGGCCGGCAAAATCCCGGCTGAACTCGTCTTCAACAACGATTATTACCAGATTCAGATGCACGGGCTCGACGTGCCGGGCGGTGTGTATGCCCATATCGCCGGGATCGATCTGGTCCGCGTAAGCGAGAGCGAATTCTACGTGCTCGAAGACAACCTGCGCGCGCCGTCCGGCGTGTCCTACATGCTTGAAAACCGCGCGATCATGATGCGGCTGTTCCCCGAACTGTTTAACGACAATGCCGTGGCGCCGGTTGACCACTACCCGGACGAATTATTGCGGAATCTGCGCGCCGTCGCGCCTCCCGGCGTCGGCGAACCGACGGTCGTCCTGCTGACGCCCGGCGCATTCAACAGTGCGTATTTCGAACACGCCTATCTGGCAGACTCCATGGGGATCGAACTCGTGGAGGCGCCGGACCTGTTTGTCCGCGACAGCAGGGTCTTTATGCGCACGACCGAGGGCCCGCAACGTGTCGATGTTATATACCGGCGCATAGACGACGAATTTATCGACCCGCTGGCATTCCGCGCTGATTCACTATTGGGCGTGCCCGGGTTGCTGTCGGTTTACCGGTCCGGCGGCGTCACGGTTGCGAACGCGATGGGCACCGGGGTGGCGGACGACAAGTCCGTCTATCCGTATGTGCCGGATATCATCCGGTTCTACCTGGATGAAGAGCCGATCCTAAATAACGTGCCGACATACATGCTCCGCGATCCCGAGGACCTGAAATATACGCTGGATAACCTCGCGGACCTGGTCGTCAAGGAAGTTCACGGATCGGGCGGCTACGGAATGCTTGTCGGACCCGCCAGTACCAAAAAAGAACAGGAAGACTATCGCGCGAGGGTGCTTGAAAACCCGTCCGGCTTCATTGCCCAGCCGACGCTTTCGCTGTCGACCTGCCCGACCTATGTCGAGTCCGGCGTCGCTCCGAGGCATGTCGATCTGCGGCCGTTCGTCCTGTCGGGTGAGGACGTGACGGTCGTCCCCGGCGGGCTTACCCGCGTCGCTCTCACCGAAGGGTCTCTGGTCGTCAACTCCTCGCAGGGTGGCGGTACTAAAGACACCTGGGTTCTGCAGGAATAGCCATGCTGGGACGTGTTGCAGATCAACTCTACTGGATGGCGCGCTACTCGGAGCGCACCGAGAACATGGCACGCATTATCGACGTCGCCGACCGGATGACCCTGACGCCGCAAACCGATGAGACGCGCCAGAGCGCCTGGGTTTCCGCCCTCGAAGTCGCCGGCGCGCAAAGCGGCTATGGCGAGAAACACGGCGACATCAACGGCGCCGATGTCGTTCACTATCTCGCAATGGATCCGGACAACCCGGCGAGCATTTACTCTTCGATCCGGGCAACGCGGGAAAATGCCCGCGCACTTCGCGGCTCCATAACGACCGAAATGTTCGAGAGCATTAATGCGACGTGGCTTGAGCTTCAGGCGATGAATACCGACGTTCTAAGACCGGGCGCCCGGCGCGACTTTTTCCTCTGGGTGAAAGATCGTGCCCATCTGTTCCGTGGCGTCGCCGAGGGAACGATGCTGCAGGACGAGGCCATGTGTTTTATGAACATAGGTCTATATATCGAGCGGGCGGACTGCACGGCCAGGCTGCTGGATTCCAAATACCATGTGTTGCTGCCCGCATCCGAAGAGGTCGGCGGCGCGCTGGACTACTACCAGTGGGGGACCCTGCTCCGGTCGCTCAGCGCGTTTCGCGCCTACCACAAGATATACCGTGACCGTATTTCGGCGTCCCGGGTTGCCGATCTGATTATCCTGAATGCACAGATGCCGCGCTCGCTCCGGAGTTGCTATGACAGGCTCTCCGAGACGCTGGAGGATCTGTGCGGCACCGGCGCGCCTGAATGTCAGCGTCTCGTGGGCAGGCTGCATTCCGGCCTGCGTTACCAGCGGATAGACCAGATTTTCGCGACCGGCCTGCACGAATTCCTGACGGCGTTCATCGAGGGCAATGCCCAGGTCGGCCAGCAGCTCGCCCGCGATTTCATGATGGTCCGGTAACTGAAATGCGCCTCAATATTACTCACAAGACGACCTACCGGTACGAGGATCCGCCGATTTTTTCGGCGGAAGTCATCAGGCTGACGCCGCGCACGAACATAAGCCAGCATCTTGTCCGTTGGCGCATCGAGCCTGCTTCCGGGCTCAGCGCCTGGACCGATGCGTTCGGGAATGTGTCTCACATGCTGGTCGTCGACGAACCGCGGGACCGGATCGACATCATCGCATCCGGTGAAGTCATGACGTCGGAGACAAATGGTGTCCTGCCGCGCGAGGATGGCGAATTGCCGCTGGAAGTCTTCCTCCGGCGGACGAAGCAGACGACGCTGAACGCCGAGATCAGGGATTTTGCCAGAAGTTTCAGCGACCGGATTTCGGAGAATGCGCTGGATGGCCTGCACCAGCTGATGGGGGCGATCCGCGAGCGCGTGGACTATCATACCGGCAGCACGGATGCGCTTGCGACCGCAGTCGAAGCGTTCGCCGCCGGCCGCGGCGTGTGCCAGGATCACGCGCATATCTTCATCGGTTGTGCGCGCGCGCTCGGGTTTCCGGCTAGATATATTTCAGGCTATCTCTACGATGGCGAGCAGGGCGAGGCCTATGTCGCCGGCCACGCCTGGGCTGCGGCCTGGGTCGATGCCCTCGGATGGGTCAGCTTCGACGTTTCGAACACGAAGTCTGCGACGGAAAACTATGTCAGCGTGGCGGTCGGCCTCGATTACGAGACGGCGGCGCCAATCCGGGGTGTCAGGTCCGGCGGCGCCGGCGATGAAGATCTCGACGTCGAAGTCCACGTAAGCGCGTCTCAGCAATAGATTACCCGAACAATTAATTAACGACATGTCCGGCGCAGCCGGGCGTCGTGCAGGAATGGCTTTGGAATCGTGGCGCGATGGCGTAATGCATTGTGCTCACGATTACCCCAATCAGGACCAATGATGCGACCATGACGTATTGCCTGGGTGTTTTGCTGAAGGACGGGTTGGTAATGGCCGCCGATTCGCGGACCAATGCCGGTGTCGATTATGTTTCGACCTTTCGCAAACTGACTGTCTTTGAAGAGCCGGGCGAGCGGGTCATCGCGCTGGCGACCGCCGGCAACCTGGCGACGAGCCAGGCTGTGACCAGTATCGTCAGCGAGCGTCTCGGTGCCCGACAGGGCGAGGACAGCATTTATACGTCGAAGACGATGTTTAACGTCGCGCAGATCATCGGACGAACCCTGCGACAGGTGATCGACGAGCACGGACAGCACGTGCGCGACAGTGGCGGCGATCCAACCGCCAGTTTTATCGTGGGTGGACAGATAAGGGACCGCTCGCCACGGCTTTTCCTGATTTACGCTGCCGGCAACTTCATTGAAGCGACGGCGGAAACGCCTTTTCTCCAGATCGGCGAGAACAAATACGGCAAGCCGATCCTCGACCGGACGATAAGCTATGACATGCCCGTCGAGCGGGCTGTGACCGCGTCCCTTGTGTCGTTCGATTCGACGATGCGGAGTAACCTGTCGGTGGGGCCGCCGATTGATCTGATTACAATACTGACCGGCAAGCAGCGGGTGGAGCGTCAAGTGTCTATCGGGGAGAATGATCCCTATTTTACGGCGCTCCGGCAAAGCTACGGGGACGGCATTGTCTCGCTCTTCGGAACCCTGCCCGATCCGGATATCCGGAACTGGCCGCCGGGCCCATCCTGTTAGGGCGGAAAGGGCATCTGTCGCGACGCTTTGACGCGAATTTCCGGGTTCGTTGGGTTGCAACGCACAAAAGGCTGTGTTACCCAACGCTGCCTTCACGGGCAGTCGAAAAGGATGCCCTCGAGAGGGCGGAATTCTTCGATTAAAAACAACAAGTTCGTTTATGTCTGCGGGAAGTTTTCGAGGTAAATTGGGTGTCGTCTGAATCGTCAGCCGTTTCCGGTGTGGCAGGCCGTTATGCGGCAGCGCTTTTTGAGCTCGCCGGGGAACAGAAAAAACTGGACGAAATCGCCGAAGATATGGCGACTATTCGTGCATTACTGGCCGAATCCGCGGATTTGCGCCGCCTTGTCGCCAGTCCTGTCCTTGGACGGGAGGCTCAGGGAGCCGCTCTTGCTGCCGTGCTTGAAAAAGCAGGCGTCTCCGAAATGACCCGGAATTTTGCCGCTGTGGTCGCCCGGAATCGCCGGTTGTTCGTACTCGACGCCATGTGCGCCGGCTACCGGCAGCTCCTGGCCAAGGCCCGGGGCGAGATGACCGCGGAAATCATGACGGCGCAGCCGTTGACAGACGCTCAGCACCAGTCGCTGGAACAGGAACTTAGAACCGCCATGGGCTCCAAGGTGACACTTGATACACGTGTCGATCCCGCGCTGCTGGGCGGCATGATCGTCAAGGTCGGCTCGCGTATGGTCGATTCATCTCTTCGTACAAAGCTTCAACGTCTAGAAATCTCATTGAAAGGGGCAGCGTGATGGACATCCGCGCCGCAGAAATCTCCTCAATCCTCAAGGATCAGATCGCTAATTTCGGGACCGAATCCGAAGTCGCGGAAGTCGGACAGGTCCTGTCTGTCGGTGACGGTATCGCCCGTGTTTACGGGCTCGACAGCGTGCAGGCCGGCGAGATGGTCGAATTCCCCGGCGGCATCAAGGGCATGGCGCTCAATCTCGAGACCGACAATGTCGGTGTCGTTATTTTCGGGTCCGACTCGAACATCAAGGAAGGCGATATCGTCAAGCGGACGGGCACGATTGTGGACGTGCCGGTCGGCAAGGGGCTGCTGGGCCGCGTCGTTGACGCGCTGGGCGAACCGATCGACGGCAAGGGTCCGATTGAATCGACCGAACGCCGCCGTGTTGACGTCAAGGCGCCCGGTATCATTCCGCGCCAGTCGGTCAGCGAGCCGATGCAGACCGGCATCAAGGCGATCGACAGCCTGATCCCCGTCGGCCGCGGCCAGCGAGAACTGATTATCGGCGACCGCCAGACCGGCAAGACCGCCATCGCGGTCGACACCATTATCAACCAGAAAAAAGCCTTCGATGAAGGCGATACCGACAAGCAGCTTTTCTGCATTTATGTCGCAGTAGGTCAGAAACGCTCGACCGTCGCCCAGATCGTCAAGCAGCTCGAAGAAGTCGGTGCGATGGAATACACCATCGTCGTCGCCGCGACCGCGTCGGAGCCGGCGCCCCTGCAGTTCCTGGCCCCCTATGGCGGCTGCACGATGGGCGAATATTTCCGCGATAACGGCATGCACGCCCTGATCATTTACGATGATCTCTCGAAGCAGGCGGTTGCCTATCGTCAGATGTCGCTGCTGCTTCGCCGTCCGCCGGGACGTGAAGCCTATCCGGGTGACGTTTTCTATCTGCATTCCCGTCTGCTGGAACGCGCAGCGAAGATGAGCGATGAGAATGGCGGCGGCTCTCTGACCGCACTGCCGATCATCGAAACCCAGGCAGGCGACGTGTCGGCCTATATCCCGACGAACGTTATCTCGATCACGGACGGACAGATCTTCCTCGAAACGGAACTGTTCTATTCAGGTATTCGCCCGGCGGTAAACGTCGGCCTGTCCGTCAGCCGCGTCGGTTCGGCCGCCCAGATCAAGGCGATGAAACAGGTTGCCGGCTCGATCAAGCTGGAACTTGCGCAGTACCGTGAAATGGCGGCGTTTGCCCAGTTCGCTTCCGATCTCGATGCGGCGACCCAGAAACTTCTGGGGCGTGGCGAGCGCCTGACCGAGCTTCTGAAGCAGGGTCAGTATTCGCCGATGCCCGTCGAGGAGCAGGTTGTATCCATCTTCGCCGGCGTGAACGGGTATCTCGACAATATCCCGGCGCGCGCCGTCACGCAGTTCGAGCATGGGTTTTTGTCGGAACTGAGGGCAAACCACAAAGACATCCTTGATGCGATCCGCAAAGAGCTGGCGGTTTCCGACGATACCAAAGCGAAGATCACGGCGTTCCTCGATGGATATGCCAAGACCTTCGTCTCAGCCTGATCGACACCAGGGTAAACAGGAACCGGTAACGGGATATGCCAAGCCTTAAAGACCTCCGCATGCGGATCGATAGCGTCAAGTCGACGCAAAAGATCACGTCGGCGATGAAAATGGTCGCGGCGGCAAAGCTGCGTCGCGCGCAGGAGCAGGCCGAGGCCGCGCGCCCCTATGCGGAACGCATGGAGCGGATGCTCGGATCGCTCGCCGGTTCAATGGCGTCTGCCGCCGGCGCGCCGAAACTGCTGGCCGGAACCGGAAAAGACGATATGCATCTTATCGTCATGATGACCTCCGATCGCGGGCTGTGCGGGGCGTTCAATTCATCCATCGTCCGCGATACCCGCCGCCTGGTCGCCCAGCTTCAGGCCGACGGCAAGGAAGTCAAAATCCTGTGCGTCGGCCGCAAGGGCTGGGCGCAGGTGCGGCGCGAATTCGGGCCGATGATCGTCGATCTGATCGAAGGCGTCGGACGCCCGCGTCTCAACTTTGACGATGCGCAGGGAATATCGACCCGTGTGCTCGAAATGTTCGAGGCGGGCGAGTTCGATGTCTGCACACTGGTCTATAACCGGTTCAAATCCGTCATTTCGCAGGTCGTTACCCGGCAACAGGTTATTCCGTTTGCCGTCGAAGCCGCGCAGGAAGGCGAAGAAGTGTCTGCGGCAAATGTGAAATACGAATACGAGCCCGACGAGGCCGAGATTCTCGAGGTTCTGCTGCCGCGCAATCTGAGCGTGCAGGTTTACCGGTCTCTTCTGGAAAACAACGCCAGCGAACATGGCGCGCGGATGAGTGCGATGGATAATGCGACCCGCAACGCCGGCGAAATGATCGACTCGCTGACGCTGAACTACAACCGGACGCGTCAGGCGTTCATCACAAAAGAACTTATAGAAATCATCTCCGGCGCCGAGGCAGTTTGATGTCCGGCAAATCGATGTACGAGGTATGACAATGGCCGACACGGCAAGCAACAATATCGGCAGCGTTTCCCAGGTCCTGGGCGCTGTGGTCGACGTTCAGTTCGAAGGCGAACTGCCCTATATCATGAACGCGCTGGAATGCGACAATAACGGGAGCCGTCTGATTCTCGAAGTGGCTCAGCATCTCGGCGAAAGCACGGTGCGCACCATTGCCATGGACACGACCGAGGGTCTGGTCCGCGGTCAGAAGGTGACCGATACCGGATCGCCGATCATGATGCCGGTCGGTCCGGAAACGCTCGGGCGTATCCTGAATGTCATTGGCGAGCCGATCGACGAACGCGGTCCGCTGAACACGACGAAGAAGCTTCCGATCCATCGCGAAGCGCCGGTATTTACGGATCAGTCGACGGAAACCGAAGTGCTGGTCACCGGCATCAAGGTCGTCGATCTTCTGGCGCCGTATTCGCGTGGCGGTAAAATCGGCCTGTTCGGCGGCGCCGGCGTTGGCAAGACGGTGCTGATCATGGAACTGATCAACAACGTCGCAAAGGCGCATGGCGGTTATTCCGTTTTCGCCGGTGTCGGCGAGCGTACGCGTGAAGGCAACGATCTCTATCACGAGATGATGGAATCCGGCGTCATCCAGCCCGATGGCGACTCCAAGGCGGCGCTGGTCTACGGCCAGATGAACGAGCCGCCCGGCGCCCGCGCGCGCGTCGGCCTCAGCGGGTTGACGCTGGCCGAATATTTCCGCGACGAAGAAGGTCAGGACGTTCTGCTCTTCGTCGACAACATTTTCCGTTTCACGCAGGCGGGCTCCGAAGTGTCGGCCCTGCTCGGCCGTATTCCGTCGGCGGTGGGCTATCAGCCGACCCTGGCGACCGACATGGGCAACCTTCAGGAACGCATCACCACCACCAACAAGGGATCGATCACGTCGGTCCAGGCCATCTACGTGCCGGCCGACGACCTGACCGACCCGGCGCCGGCCACATCGTTTGCGCATCTGGATGCGACGACGGTTCTGTCGCGCCAGATTGCGGAGCTCGGCATTTATCCGGCGGTCGATCCGCTCGATTCCACGTCGCGTATTCTCGATCCGCGCACCGTCGGCGACGAGCACTATGCTGTCGCGCGCGAGGTCCAGCGCGTCCTTCAGTCGTATAAGGGCCTGCAGGACATCATCGCCATTCTCGGCATGGACGAACTGTCGGAAGAAGACAAACTGGTCGTTGCCCGCGCCCGCAAGATCCAGCGCTTCCTCTCTCAGCCGTTCCATGTTGCTGAAATCTTCACCGGCATGTCGGGCGTATTCGTCGACCTTGAAGACACCATCAAGGGCTTCAAGGGACTGGTCGAAGGCGAATATGACGATCTGCCCGAAGCTGCCTTCTACATGGTCGGCAAGATCGAGGATGCCGTCGAAAAAGCGAAGGCAATGGCAGCTGCGGCCTGATCGCCGCACTGCTGATCCCAACCGCAGGAAACCGTTATGCCCGATCCGTTCACATTCGATCTGGTCTCACCAGAGAAGCTGCTGCTCTCGGAAGATGTCGAGATGGTCGTCGTTCCGGGAGCGGAAGGCGACTTCGGTGTGCTGATCGGCCATGCGCCGCTGATTTCCTCGCTGCGGCCCGGGGTTATCAATACCTATACGGGCAAGAATGTCGAAAAGCGGATATTCGTTGCAGGCGGCTTTGCCGAGGTGACGGGCGAACGTTGTACGGTTCTCGCCGAGGAAGCGATGCCGGTTGAGGATATCGACCCGGCGGATGTCGAGAAGCGTATCGCCTCCGCACGCGAGGCCCTGAACGAGGCAGATAACGACGTTGCCCGTGGACAGGCCGAGATGGCCCTTGCCGTCGGCGAGGCCATGGCTGCTGCAGCACGCGGGACGAGCGCCTGATCTACACGTCTTTGCGTATAGAGCCCGATGCCGTTTACGTGTAGCCGGATTCCGTTCCGCTAAGCTTCCTTTTTCGATTTTTTATCGCTAAGCCGCAATTGCGGATTTGGCGGCACGCTCTTTCTCGGTGTTGCGGTGACGGCCGGCTTCCGGAACGACGCGGTTCGCCGGGATCGTCAGGATCACCGTCGTGCCAATCCCCTCAGTGCTTTCCAGCTCTATGGTCGTGTTATGCAGTTTCGCGATGGAATTTGCCATGGCGAGGCCCAGACCCACCCCTTCAAACCGCCTGGAGCGTGTCCCATCCGCCTGACGGAACGGTTTCAGAACATCCAGCAGGACGTCTTCGGCTATCCCGGCGCCTGTATCCTTGAACCGGACCTCTATACAGCCGTCATCCAGTTCCCGGGCCGCCACCCATATCTTCCCGCCGCGGTCGCTGAACTTGATCGCATTGTCGAGGATGCAATGAATGATCCGGGAAAGTCCGTTGCGGTCGAACAGCACCGGCGGCATGTCTGCCATGATCATGTGTTTTAATGAAACGCCCTGCGCCTCGACCGCGGTTTTGAAAGCTTCGACATTCGCCGTCAGCACGTTGTTCAGCGAAAGTACCTCCTGTTGCATCTCGGCGCTGCCTGACTCCAGTTGGGACATGTAGAGAATCGAATTGATAATCTCGAGCAGCCGCGTGCCGCTTGAATGGATCTCGCCGGCGAACTCCGGATACTCCGGGGACCCCATCGGCCCCATGCGCTCGTCCTTGAGGATTTCCGAAAACCCGATCACGGAATTCAGGGGCGTTCTCAGCTCATGACCCACATTTGCGATTAGTTCGCCCTGGGCGCGGTTCGCCCGGTCCGCTTCGGCCTTGGCTGCTGCAAGCTCGATATTGCGCATCTCCGCGTCGGCGGCGAGTTCTCGGGTTTGTTCCACCCGCGCCTGGATTTCTTTCAATAGCAGCCAGATCAGTATCAGACCGGCTAGGGTGAAAATCCCGATATAGAACGCGGATTCCCGCATGTCTGGCAGGAAAGACGTGCCGACATCGGCCAGCGGCAGCGTTATCTGCTGCACACCTCTTATATCGCCGACTTTCCAGTCAGTCCGCGGGCTTTCGGGATGCGCGTTATGGCAGGCAACGCAGGTCTCGCCCATAATAACAAGATAGGCAATCCGCACCGAACGCTGTCCATTATGGTTCTCGAAGCGCACGTATTTTTGTTCAGATTTGGCTTTCAGGACGCCTAACGCATCGCTTTCAAACCGGTCCAGGACCCGCTCGCCGCGCCAGGGGAACGGCTCGTCGCTGTAAAAATTGAACGTAAAGGCACTATTCTTTTCGCGAAGCTCGTTCGCGAGATCGATCGTCAATGTTGCCGGAAAGGGAATTGTCGTCTCCGACTCCTTGTAGTCATGAGAAACGGTTGCGCCGGCGTTCTGCGCCCTCGGCACTACATGGCGCGAATAATAGCCCCGCATGGCCGAGACGGACTGGGAGTACGCCTCGGCCGCCCGCAGAGCTGTTGTTTACCGAATTTCCTTGGAGTGCTGCCAGGAGAGCGCCGTCAGCGACAGAGCGCCTATAGCTGTGTATACGGCGAATACCAGAAACGGCTGGCGTGCCAGGAAACCGGTCAGGATCGACATTCGGCCATTCGTTTCGTCGCTAAGCGACATCTTGCACCCTACTGCTCTTGCCCAGATTTCCGGGATTATCATCCGTCGTGCTGAAAAAAACCTTAAAACACTCTGTGGCGCCCGAAAAACAGCGGGATTCCGGTGTTTCGGCTGCAACCATGACCGGAGAACCCGTAATGCCTTCAATCATGGTCAAGCCGCAGCGCAGATATCGTGGTCAGATGGGGATATCAGCCCGGTGGCGAACCGACCGGATGACGACGATATCGGTGCCCCGCCCGTCCTCTCCTGCCGATCCGGGGCCGAAACCTGTTCATTGCTGAGGATCAAATGCGATCTGTCTTGAAAAATGCATTTATGGGACCCATGTCAAAGGGACGGTTAACAGCAACAGGATAAAATGACTGGTGGTGTAAATGGCAACCTGGTCAATCGATGACATACCATGGGACCGTTTCGACAAGTCCCGCGTCAATCCCGACATTGTGCCGATCGTCAAGGCCGCCTGCGTTGTGGAATACAATGCCGGCGATTACCGTCATTACCTCAACAACGTTCTTGATAAGGATGCGCGCACCCGGGTAGCGATCAAGCAGTGGTCGGTGGAAGAAATCCAGCACGGCCGCGTGCTCGGACGGTGGGCTGAACTCGCCGACCCCGATTTCGATTTCGACCGTAGCTATAAGCTGTTCCGGGAAAACTTCAGCTTTCCGATAGACGTTTCGGAATCCACCCGCGGATCGCGTGTCGGAGAGCTCATCGCCCGCTGTATGGTGGAGACCGGCACCACTTCATTCTACAGCGCGCTTGCTGACGCCACTGATGAGCCGGTGCTCAAGGAGATATGTCGCCGCATCGCCGACGATGAGTTCGCTCACTATCATATGTTCTACGCGTTCATGCGCAGATACCTCAAGCACGAGAACCTGTCATTCAGGCAGCGCCTGAGCGTCGCCTTCCAACGGATCGCGGAGGCGGAGGATGACGAACTGGCAACCGCATACTGGGCGGCCAACCGACCGAATGAACCGTTTGTTCGTCGTACCAATTCCGTTGCCTATGCACGCGGCACCCTCCGTTACTACCGACCCAGTCACATCCGGCGCATGATCGATATGGTATTCGGCGCGCTGGGCCTCAAATCAACGGGGCCGCTCGGCTGGTTTGTGACGCGGATCGCAAGGGCGTTTTTCTGGTATCGGGGGCGATTTCAACCAAGGACGGATGTCCTGCTGTCCCGGTTAACGAGCGCGCAGCCCTGATGGCTTGACGTTGCCGTTAGGCCGACGTCTGGGTCGACGGGCCGATATACAGCCGGAATTCATCAAGAACCTCGCGATAGAGGTCTCGCTTGAAGTCGACAATTTCCGCCAGCAGGGTCTCCGCGTCCGTCCACTTCCATTGGCTGAATTCGGGATGCGCCGTCCGGATGTCGATATCTTCGGGGGTTCCCGTAAAGCGAAGCGCTGACCATAGCTGCGCCTGTCCCCGGAAACGCCCACCCCAGGCTTTTGCCGCCAGCGCCGCCGGCAGGTCATAGCTCCGCCAGACGTTGCTCACGCCGATGAGCTCCGCGGTTTCGATACCTGTTTCTTCTTTCAGCTCGCGAAATGCGGCATCTATTGCGCTTTCGCCTTCGTCTATGCCGCCCTGCGGCATCTGCCATGCACCGGGTGTGTCCAGGCGTTCGCCGACGAAGATCCGGCCGTTGCCGTCAAGCAACAGAATCCCGATGCACGGGCGGTAGCCGGCGGGCGGTCCGGGCTCGTTGGTCATTGAGATGCCTGCGAAGGTGCGGGTGTCTGTGCAAGCGCGGAGACCGGCGCTATGGCTGTGCCCCGGGCTTCAAGTTGACGAACCCAGTTTGCGATGCGTTCCAACGATACCGGGTAGGGAGACGCAATCCCAATCGCCTGTCCCTCCCGTTTGGCGCGCTGTTCCAGTTCTGCAAATTTGCGGTCGATCTCCGTCCGGGAAGCGCGTTCATCCAGTGTGAGGGTCGCTTTGGCTGAAATCAGGTTCAACCGCGCAGCCACAGCCGCCGACACGCTGCGCGGAGAGCTGTTGCTGTCGATGAAGAGTAGCCCCCGCTGCTTGATTGCATTCAGAACGGGGGTCATGTGATCCGCGGACGTTGTGAACTGAGATCCGAAGAAATCAAGGACTCCCACGTACCCCGTGCCACGGCTGAGACTCCAGAACAGACGGTCGAGATTTCCCTGGGCATTCAGCGTCGTCAGGAGCGTTTGGGGCCCGGGGTCGTATGCCGGATAATTTGTCGGCTCCATCGGTACGTTGATAAGAACTTCGTGGCCGGCGGCACGTGCGAGCCGTATCCACTCATCCAGGCGGGGAGAATAGGGCGCGAAGGCCAGCGTGACGCTGCCTGATAATCCCTGTATCGCCGATTCGGTCGCCGCTGCGGAGAGGCCGAGGCCGGTCACGACGATAGCAACCCGCGGGCGCCTGTCAGCGGTATTGAACGGTTTCGCATAGACCTGGCGTGGTAAACGTCCGTCATCCCCTACGCGCGGCAACGGGCCGAGCGAGGTCATCTGCACCAGGGCGGGGTCGGGCGACGGCACGAGCGGCGCATCCGGCGCAACGCGGGGCAATTTCTTGGGCACGATTGCGGTCGTCGCCTTGGAAGGGGGTGACGGTTCGGGCTTCGCTGGCGGGTCGGCTGCTGTCGTCTCCGGTTGGGGCGCGATTCCAGGCGGTGTCGGAGAGGGGGAGGGGATTGCCGTCGTTCCCTCGGAATGTTCCGCAGGTGCCGGGTTCTGTGCGTCATCTTTATGCGGAGGCGAGGTCCTGGAGGGCGCCTCTACGCTGTGCACCGGCACCTCGACGGGGGCGGCGGCGTCCGTCTGGGGGGCTGTGGCTGTTCCGGGCGCGGGAGCAGCGCCGTCCGGCGCGGCGTCTGCAGTGTCTGCAGCACCGGCAGCGTCCGGGGCGGGTGAATCTTTTTCGGTCTTGTATCCTGCGGCGGGAGAACCGGTCTCTGCCGGCCCGCCCGCTTTATCGGGCGGAAGCGGCGAGGACAACGTCAACCACACCGCGACGCCCGCGACCAGAACGAGAAAGCCCAGCAACAGCATAAGGGGCAGGCGTGCGCCGCTCGTACTGCGTGTTGAACCCTTCACTTTCGTCCCCGTTCAGGCCCGCCCGTGAAAATCACGGGCGGGGTTCCGGCATAGGTTCCCGGTCTCGATTCGCGCGGTCTCAGTTGGCAGCGCGGGCGCCATACAGGGCGATGCCCCGCAACAGGTCCAGCGCCCGTGAGAGCTGGTAGTCCTGGGGACTATCCGCCGGCGCCGCGGAATCCGCTTCGTTCGTTTCCTCAGGCGCGGCTTCGCCGCCATTCGGATTGTCGAGCCGGCCGCGCAGATCGTCTTCCCGTGTCCGGCGTGGCTGGGTGACCTTCTGAACGGTCGCCTGTTCGACGATAATGTCGGGATCGATGCCTTTTGCCTGGATCGACCGGCCAGACGGCGTGTAATACCGCGCGGTGGTCAGACGGATCGCGCCGTGGCCCGACAGGGGAACGATTGTCTGGACGGAGCCTTTTCCGAAAGACCGGGTTCCCAGCACGATGCCGCGGCGATGGTCCTGCAATGCGCCCGCGACGATCTCGGACGCCGAGGCGGAACCGCCATTCATCAGCACCACGATCGGCAGACCGTCGACCGCATCGCCGGGTTTCGCATTAAACCGCTGTCCTTCATCCGGCCGGCGGGAGCGGGTAGAGACGATCTCCCCCTGATTGAGGAAGATGTCCGACACCTTCACCGACTGATCCAGAAGACCGCCGGGGTTATTACGGAGATCGAGAACGATTCCCGAGAGCTTGTCCTTGGCGGTATCGCGGAACCGCTTGATCGCGCGTTCGACGCCTGTCGCGGTCTGTTCGCTGAACGAGGTGATCCGGATATATCCGATATCCTCGCCTTCCATGCGCGACCGGACAGAGCGGATGGTGATCACTGCCCGGGTCACGGTGACGTCGAATGCCCCGTCGCGGCCTTCGCGACGGATGGTCAGTTTGAGATCGCTGCCAACCTTTCCGCGCATCCGTTCGACGGCTTCGGACAGGGTCAGCCCCTGGACTTGCTCACCGTCCAGATGGGTGATGAGATCGTTGGGTTTCAGCCCGGCGCGAAATGCCGGGGTGTCGTCGATCGGGGAGACGACCTTCACGTAACCGTTTTCCATCGTCACTTCGATACCTAGCCCGCCGAACTCGCCGCGGGTCTGAACCTGCATGTCCCGGAAGTTCTTGGGGCTCAGATAGCTTGAATGCGGATCGAGTGACGTCAGCATGCCGTTTATCGCCGCTTCGATAAGCGCTTCGTCGGAAACGTCTTCGACGTAATCCGCGCGGACGCGTTCGAACACATCGCCGAACAGGTTCAGCTGCCTGTAGGTTTCCGAGTTATTGTTCTGGGCCGCGGAGGGGAGAGCGAAGGCAATGCCCCCGATGATCGCGCCTGCCGCCAGTAATTGTTTCATCATTATCCGCTTACCTTGTTCCTGCGTGCCGTATCCGACGGCATCGGGTTGATCGGTCGACCCCTGCTTCTCAGCTCAAAATACAGTTTCGGCAAGGTGCTCGTCGAGGGGGTCATCTCGCCAAGCGGTTCTCCTGCCAAAACGTTGTCGCCGACCTGTGCGTCGATCCTCGACATCCCCGATATCAATGCATGCCCCCTGTCGCGTGACTCCAGTATGACAAGGTTTCCGTAGCCGCGGAACTCTCCCGCAAAGACCACCCTGCCGGGTACCGGCGCAACAACGGCCGCGGCAGGTCGTGTAACGACGTAGACGCCCTTGCTCAGGGTACCGTTGGGCATCTTCGCACCGAAAGTGGTTACGACGCGACCGGGTGCAGGGAGCACGCCTCGCGAAATTGTTACCGGCGGTAGGGCCGCTGTTTTCCGGTCGGGGGCGGGCGGCGCCGTGGCGGGCTCCGGCTCCGGATCCGGCATCTTCAGCGCCGGGCGCTTTTGCCGTCTGGACAGATTGTCGAGCAGTTCGCGGAGGCTGCCTGCCCGGGCCGACAGGCGGGCAGCTCTCTGAGCGGCCTCGCGCTCTGCCGATTCCATATTCTTCAGAAGTTCGATCTTGTCGGTGGTGAGGGCCGCCAGCGACTTTCGTTCGGCTTTCAGGCGCTCGAGGGACTCGGTCAGTGCGGTCTTTTCGGCGCTTATCCGCTCGCGGAGCGCACTCAGGGCGCGGAGGTCGTCCCCAAGGCTCATCGCATCGCGCTGCAATTCCGGCACCGCGGCGCGAAGCAGGATAGCCGTGCGGATGGTCTTGTCGGTCGACTGTGGGATGGCGACCAGTGTCGCGGTCGGCATGCGTGCGATCCGCTGCAGCGCCGCGAGGGTCGCCGACAGCTGGTTTGTGCGCTGACGCATTCTATCCGACTTCGTGCGTTCCTGTTGTTCCAACGCGATCAACTGACCTTCTATCCGGTCGGCATCGGCAGAATGCATGTGCATTTTCCGCGCAAGGTTTACCCCCTGCTGTTTTATCGACTGGAGTTCCGCCGCGGCCTTTCTGGCCGCCTTGTCGAGGCTGGCGCGTTTCTCGCGGCTTTTCTCCAGATCCAGCTGGATTGCTTCGAGTTTGTTCTCGATCTCGTTCGCGCCTGCAGGTCCGACGCTCACAGGTGTGGCGGCAAGGCAAATGCCCAGGACCAGATACGCGCCTATGCGGTCAGGCCGAAACACGTTTTTCCGACAGGGAAGCATTGCTATCTACGGTGTTGATGAGCGATTTACCCGTCATCTCCGAAGGATGGTCTATCCGCATGAGCGCCAGCAGCGTCGGTGCAATGTCGGCGAGCCGTCCATTCTGCAGTTCCTCTATACCGGCCGGCGCATTCACCAGGACGGCCGGGACCACGTTGAGTGTGTGGGCCGTATGCGGCGCGCCGGTCTCCGCGTCCCGCATGGTCTCCGCATTGCCGTGATCGGCGGTGATCAGCAGCGATCCTCCTGCGGCTTCGACCGCAGTCGCGAGCCGTCCAATGCAGTCATCCACGGTTCGAATGGCGATTTCCGCTGCTGAGAGAATGCCAGTATGGCCGACCATATCAGGGTTGGCGTAATTGACGAGGATGAAATCATAGGTCCCCTCGTCGATCACCGCGATAAGCCGGTCCGTCACTTCATTAGCGGACATTTCGGGCTGGAGGTCATAGGTCGCGACCTTGGGGGACGGGATCAACACGCGGTCTTCGCCCGGAAAAGGAGCTTCCTCCCCGCCGTTGAAGAAGAATGTCACGTGGGCGTATTTCTCGGTCTCGGCGATCCGCAGCTGTTTCTTCCCCGCATCGGCGACAAGTTCAGCCAGAATATTATTCAGCGACACAGGCGGGAACATCGTTCCCATAAACGCGTTATGCGCGGTGGAATATTCGGTAAGGCCGAGTGCCGCCTGGAAAGCGGGCACGCGGGACCGGGGAAACCCTTCGAAATCAGGGTCGAGCAGCGCCTGCAGAATTTCACGCGCCCGGTCGGACCGAAAATTACCCATCAACACGCCGTCACCGTCCCGAACGCCGGAATAGCCGTTCAGCGCCGTCGGTTCGACGAATTCGTCCGTTATCCCGGCCGCGTAGCTCGCCCGGATTGCGGTAACGGCGTCATCCGCCGCAGTGCCGGTCCCCGAGACAATCAGGTTGAAGGCTTTCTCAACCCGGTCCCAGCGCTGGTCGCGGTCCATCGCGAAAAAGCGCCCGCACATGGTGGCCAGCGACACGCCCGGCAGGGGTTCGACCTGTTTTGCGAACTCGGAGACGTAGCCGGCAGCGCTTTCCGGCGGGGTATCCCGTCCATCGAGAAACATGTGTATGGAGACCGGAATACCGGCGTCCGCCATGATTTCCGTCAGTTTGATCAGATGTTCCTGATGCGAATGAACCCCGCCCGGAGACAGAAGCCCCAGCAGGTGGCATGTTCCGCCGGAGGTTTTCAGCGCGGAGATATATCCGGCCAGAGCCGGATTCGTCGCCAGCGAGCCGTCTTCGATGGCCGCATCTATGCGCCGGATATCCTGATTGACGATGCGTCCCGCGCCGAGGTTCATATGGCCGACTTCTGAATTGCCCATCTGCCCATGCGGCAGTCCGACATCGATCCCGCTGGTATCGATATAGCTGTGGGGATTGTCTGCCCACAGGCGCTGGAAATTGGGCGTATTGGCCGGTGTAATAGCGTTTTCAGTCTGGTCGTCGCGATGGCCCCAGCCGTCCAGTACGCACAAGACGACCGGTCTCGGCAAAGTCGGATGGGTTGCTGGTGCGTCGTCGCTGCTCATTTCGTGTCCCTGAATGATATCTCTTCATTATATAGGCGAAAAATTGACAAATGGTACTTCGGCGTCGGTTCCGCCGAACAATTCCTGCCTGTTCCCTACTCCCGGTGATAGGGGTGTCCCGCGAGAATCCCCTGCGCCCTGTATATCTGTTCGACAAGCATCACACGGGCAAGCATGTGCGGCCATGTCGCCGTGCCGAATGACAGCACGAGATCGGCGTTATTGCGATGCTCCGGCGACAGACCGCCTGCGCCGCCAATCAGGAACGCGATATCGCGGCCCTGATCGCGCCACGCGCCGAGTTTGTCCGCAAAATGCTGGCTGCTGAGCGCTTTTCCACGTTCGTCCATCGCGATCCGGATGGCGCCTGCGGGCAATACACCGGAAAGAAGCTCGCCTTCACGGTTTCTAAGCTCTGCCGGCGAGAGCTTGCGCCGCTCCTCGACCTCGATGATCTCAAGCGGCCATTGAACCCGTTTCGTGTACTTGGCGATCAGATCGCGTTCCGGGCCGGCTTTCAGCCGCCCCACGGTGCATATCGTCAGCCGCACGGAATAATCGCGTCAGGCAGTCGCCGTTTCCGGAGCACCGGGCTCCGGGTTCTCGGGCAGGTCCGCATTCCACATTTTTTCAAGATTGTAGAACTCCCGCACTTCGGGGCGGAAAAGATGCACGATAACGTCTCTCGCATCGAGCAGCACCCAATCCGCCTGACCGCGGCCTTCCGGCACGGCACCGACGATGCCGTTTTCCTTCACGACCAGCGCCAGCCTGTCCGCCATGGTCGAGACCTGGCGGCCGGACTGACCGGTCGCGATGACCATATAGTCGGCGATGTCGGATTTTCCCTTCAGATCAATGACGACAATATCCGTCGCCTTGTGATCTTCAAGAGATTCCACGATATCGGCGAGCAACCTCTCTACGCGGCTCGCGTCTTTCGTTACGTCTGTTGATCGTTCTGTCAGTGTGTGTGCTTCCTGTTGTGCACTCACTTATTCACCTTTGGCAGTTCTTCGGCATCTTTCCGACCGGTCAGGCCGGAAGCCGAGTCACGGTGCGCTCTGATGTTCGTTGCCGAGCCGGGATGAAGCCGCGTATGGAAGAACATCCAGGCTGGCGGTGGCATATCGGCAAGGTTGCAGGCGTCCGACGGTTTTCGCTTGAACCGGAAAAACGCCTTTGCTGCCTTGCCGGCGAGCGCCCCAAAAGAATAAGGAGCACGGTCAAAAACCGCAATGGGAACTTGATTAAAGATTCGCGTCCATTGATACCAGCGCGAAATCTGTTTCAGATTGTCCGCACCCATCAACCAGACGAAACGGGTCTTCGGAAATCCGCGTTTCAGGACGGCGAGGGATTCCGCCGTGTTGGTGGTGCCGAGCCGTGCCTCGATATCCGTGATGCGGATATTCGGGTGACGCACCAGGGCGCGCGCTTCCGCCAGGCGGTCCTCGAACGGGGCCATGCCATCGGCCGGCTTCAGCGGGTTCTGCGGGGAGACCATCCACCACACTTCGTCGAGCTTCAGCAGCTTGAGCGCGAGCAGACTGATGTGCAGGTGGCCTTCATGTGCGGGATTGAACGAACCGCCCAAAATGCCCACCCGGAGCCCCGTTACGGAATGACCCCGGCGGATATCGGTGAGTATTTTCAGGGCCGGACCTGTCCCGCGCCGCGGACGACGTATTTGAAGGTTGTCAGTTGTTCCACGCCGACCGGTCCCCGGGCATGCAGCCTGCCCGTCGAAATACCGATTTCCGCACCCATGCCGAATTCGCCGCCATCGGCGAACTGGGTCGAGGCATTGTGCATAACGATCGCGGAATCAACCTCGTTGAGGAATTTCTCTGCCCGGGCCGCATCGTCGGTGACGATCGATTCGGTGTGGTGCGAACTGTAGGTAGCTATATGCCGGATCGCGCCGTCCAGTCCGTCAACCTGGCGGATCGACAGGATCGGTTCGAGATATTCCGTCCGCCAGTCGGCCTCCGTTGCAGGATTCACGCGGGTGTCCAGCGCGCATGTCGCCTCGTCGCCGCGCAGTTCGCAGCCGGCAGCAGACAGCGTCTCTATGATCTCCGGCAAGGTCTGTTCAGCGATCGATTTGTCGACGAGCAGGGTTTCCGTCGCGCCGCAAATGCCCGGGCGTCGCATCTTGGCGTTCACCACGATGTCGCGCGCCATCAGGGGGTCGGCGGCGCCGTCGATATAGGTGTGGCAGAGCCCTTCGAGATGGGCGATGACGGGAATTTTGCTTTCCCGTTGGACGCGTTCGATCAGCGACTTGCCGCCTCTCGGCACGATAATGTCGATATAGTCGGTCATTGTCAGCATTTCGCCGACGGCGGCACGGTCCGTTGTCGGTACAAGCTGGATAGCCCCTTCCGGCAGGCCCGCTTTGCCAAGTCCGGCCTGCAGACAGTCGAGAATGGCTTTCGATGAATGAAAGCTTTCCGAGCCGCCGCGCAGGATGGCGGCATTCCCGGATTTCAGGCACAGGCCGCCTGCATCCGCCGTTACGTTGGGCCGGGATTCGTAAATGATGCCGATCACGCCGAGGGGGACCCGGACCCGCGAGATATTGAGCCCGTTCGGCCTGTCCCAGGTGGAAAGCACTTCCCCCACCGGGTCCGGCAGGTCCGCGATCTGCTCAAGGCCGCCGGCCATCGCATCGATCCGTCCCGCGTCCAGCTTCAGCCGGTCGATCAGGGACGGTGCGATCTTGCGTTCTTCGGCGGCGGCGATATCCAGGGCGTTGGCAGCCAGCAAATCGGCCGTCCGGTCCCGCAGAGTCGCTGCAGCCACCCGCAATGCCGTGTTTTTCTGCTCGGCGGATGCCAGGGCGAGTTCCTGAACCGCGGCACGGGCCCGGCGGCCGAGCTGGTCCATTTCGCCTGCTATTTCGTCGCCATTCATGTCTGTGGCGATCGCCGTCGCAACGCTCATTCTTCCGGCGCCCCCGCTGCGCTCAATTCCGTCACCAGATCGTTTCGGTGAATCATTTCATCCCGGCCACGGTAGCCCAGAATGTTTTCGATATCACGGCTTTTTCGGCCCATTATCTGCCGGGCGTCCGACGATGAATACGCCGATAGCCCGCGCCCGGCAATGCGCCCGTCCATGGTTTTGACACAGATGGCGTCGCCCCGGTCGAATGTGCCGTCGACCCGGGTAATCCCTGCGGGGAGCAGGCTTTTGCCCGCGCGGAGGGCCGCGACCGCGCCATCGTCTATGATGATGGCGCCTGCTGTTTCGACGGCGGCGGCGATCCAGCGTTTTCGCGCCGTCATCGGTTCCGACGATGGCAGAAACCATGTGCAGCGCGCTCCCTCTTCGAGCCGGGCCAGCGCATGCTGCGGTTTTCCGTCGGTGATGACCATCGCGCAACCTGCCGTGGTGGCAATCTTGGCGGCGTCGAGCTTTGTGACCATGCCGCCCGACGAATATCCGGCAGGTGCCGCACCGGCCATCGCTTCTATTTCCGGCGTGATTTCGGCGACCTCGGCGATCAGTTCGGCGGTTGCATCGCGGCGGGGGTCGCTGCGGTACAGGCCGTCCACATCCGACAGCAGTACCAGCGTGTCGGCGCTGATCATCTGGGCGACGCGGGCGGCCAGCCGGTCGTTGTCGCCGTAGCGGATTTCCTCGGTTGCGACGGAATCGTTTTCGTTGATCACCGGGACCGCGCCCAGGTCGAGCAACGTCTCGATCGTCGCCCGCGCATTCAGGTGACGGCGGCGTTCCTCTGTGTCGGAGGGGGTCAGCAGTATCTGGGCGACCGTAATGTCGTGGGCCGCCAGCGTTTCCTGCCAGGCATGGGCAAGGCGAATTTGTCCCGTTGCGGCAGCCGCCTGTTTCTGTTCAAGCGCAAGTGCGCCGCGTTTCAGTCCGAGATGTGTCCGCCCGACCGCGATCGCGCCGGACGAGACGATGACGACGTTTACCCCGCGCGCTTTCAGGCGCGCGATGTCCGAGCCGAGTCCCGTCAGCCAGTCTGTGCGGATTTCGCCTGTGATGTCGTCGACAAGCAGGGCCGAGCCGATTTTGACGATCATGCACCGGGAGGCCGCCATCCGGTCGGCCGTCTGCGTGTTTACGGCGTCCATGACGGTGTGGCGATCGGCTCTTCGGCAGCTGCCTGCTCGTCGGCCCTGTTCTGGTTGATGGTACGGCGAAGGAGCCGCAGCGCATTGTCGACTCCGGCGCCGGTCGCGCCGGAAATCGCGATCACTTCCTGTCCGGACGCGGCCTCAAGCTCGGCTTTCTTTTCGGCAACAAACTCTTCCGGTATTGCGTCGATTTTGTTGAGCGCAAGGATTTCCGGTTTGGTCGCCAGGATGCCGCCATAGGCTTCAAGCTCGCCGCAGATCGTTTTCCATGCGCCGACAATGTTGTCTTCGGTGCAGTCGATCAGGTGAAGCAATGCGCCACAGCGCTCGACATGGCCGAGAAAACGATGGCCGAGCCCGGCGCCGTCATGGGCGCCTTCGATCAGGCCGGGGACATCGGCGATGACGAATTCCGTCTCGTCCACGTAGACCACGCCGAGCACGGGCGTCAGGGTCGTAAAGGGGTAGTCGGCGACCTTCGGTTTCGCGCGGGATACCGCGGACAGGAACGTCGATTTCCCGGCATTGGGCAGGCCGACCAGTCCGGCATCGGCGATCAGTTTCAGGCGCAGGCGGATCCAGCGTTCCTCGCCTTCCTCGCCGGTACCGAACCGCCGGGGCGCCTGGTTGCGCGATGACTTGAATCGCGTGTTGCCGCGTCCGCCACGCCCGCCCTTCAGCAGGACGACGCGCTGGCCGACGCGCGTGAAATCCGCGAGCATGACCAGATTGTCGTCGTCGAATATCTGCGTGCCGACCGGTACACGCAGGGTGATGCTGTCGCCGCTGGCGCCGAACCGCATCTTGCCCATGCCGTGGCCGCCGGTCTTTGCCTTGAAGTGCTGCTGATAGCGGAAATCGATCAGCGTGTTCAGGCCGTCTACGGCTTCGACGATAACATCGCCGCCGCGACCGCCATCGCCGCCATCGGGACCGCCATATTCAACATGCGCCTCGCGCCGGAAGCTTACGCAACCGGCGCCGCCGTCACCGCTCTTGACGAATACTTTTGCGGAATCGAGAAACTTCATCGTCCTGTTATCCGGTTTGCCGATTTCCAAACACGTTTAAGCCCCGTCCGGCAGAACGAGGCCTAAAAGATGTCGAAATCTGGCATGTTTCCGGCCCGTTTCAAAGGGCGGGCCGGGCGATTATCGGGCCTGTTCAGGCCGCCGGGTCAACCGACACGAAGACCCGTCCACCGGCTTTGCGCGTAAAGGCGACCTTGCCTTCTGCCGTCGCAAAAATGGTGTGGTCCTTGCCGATGCCGACATTGGTGCCGGGATGCCATTTCGTGCCGCGCTGGCGAAGAATGATATTCCCCGGAATTACCTCTTCGCCGCCGAACTTCTTGACGCCGAGACGCCGGCCTTCGGAATCGCGACCGTTACGGGAACTACCACCAGCTTTTTTATGGGCCATCGTTCAATCTCCTGTGGACGTGAGCCGTCCAGTAATACTCGTTTGGGCTCAGTCTTCCGACTTGTCTTTCGCGGGCGCTTTTTTCGCCGCGGTCTTGGCTTTGGCTTTCGCCTTTGCCGGGGCTTTCTTCGCCGGCGCGTCCGCGTCGGCTGCCGGGGCTGCTGCTGCCGCCGCCGCTTTCTGGCCCTTGGCAAGAATGTCGCTGATGCGGATGACCGTCAGCTGCTGCCGGTGGCCCCGCGTGCGGCGGTAATTCTTGCGGCGCTTTTTCTTGAAGATGATGACCTTGTCACCCTTCTTCTGTTCCAGCACCGTCGCTGCGACGCGCGCGCCGTCGACCATCGGCGTGCCGATGGTCAGGCCACTGCCGTCATTCATTGCCAGAACTTCTTCAAGCTCGACAACTGCGCCGGCTTCACCGTCGAGTTTTTCTACCGTCAGAACGTCGTTCTTGGCGACGCGGTATTGCTTTCCGCCTGTTTTGACCACTGCGTACATGGTTGTTATCCGCTTTCGGCTCGCCGGCAGGGCCGGAGGAGCAACTGTAATTCAAAAAAACGACCGCAAAAATAACGCTGTGCTACCCTAAACCGGGCACAGGGCCACGCGCTCATTTCGAGAGAGGCGGGAATATACGCCCAGATTGTCCGATGTCAACGGTTTTTGGGCGGCTAAATCCCCGCGATACCCCCGGATTTCCGCGATGTTGTAGATATTTTCCTGTTCAGTTGCGCGCCCTATGACATTTCTGTACAACCGCCGGCGGAGAGTTGCCGGAGTGGTTGAACGGGGCGGTCTCGAAAACCGTTGTGCGTTTATGACGTACCGAGGGTTCGAATCCCTCACTCTCCGCCAGTTTTCCTTCACGTCAGAGACAACGGGACCTTCTTCGGTCTCCCCGCCGGATCGACAACGTCCCGAGGGCTTCTAAGGGCGATGATCGGGAATACCGGCCGGCGCCACCGGAAGAAGGAAACCGTTCTAGGTCTTTCTCTGATTCATCCTGCTTTTCGTATGCCGCGTCGGGGCTGCCGTAAGCGGGTCGTCAGGCCAGGGATGTTTGGGATAGCGCCCTTTCATCTCGCCCTTTACCTGAGGATAGGCGTTGCGCCAGAAGGCCTGAAGGTCGCGGGTGATCTGCAATGGCCGTCCCGCCGGCGACAGCAGATGGATGCTCAGCGCAATCGCGCCATCAATGATGCTTGGCGTCTCCGTCGCGCCAAACATTTCCTGAAGCTTTACAGGCAATACCGGCGCCGCCGGATCGGAGTAATCTATCCGGATACTGGAGCCGCTGGGAACGGTGAAGTGGCTCGGCACCTGTTTGTCCGCGGTTTGCAGGAGTGACCAGTCGAGCCGGGCTTTCAGAATGCCCAGCATGTCCAAAGACTTCAGGTGTTCCAGACGCCTCATGCCGGCCAGATAGGGCAGCAACCATTCCTCAAGCGTCTCAAGCAAGGCGTTATCCGAAAAATCGGGCCCGGTCGCGGTGGCCTGATGGAAACACTGTACCCGCCACCGCCAGTCTGTGGCCTCCCTGCTCCAGGGCAGGCAATCGAGTCCCGTGTCGCGTATGCCCTCCATGAGCGCGTTCGCAATCTGCTCGTCCGGAATATCCCTCGCCGGGGCATCGGACAGCACCAGGGCATTGAGGCGTTTTTGCCTGCGCGCGCTCACGGAACGGGTTTGGCTATCCCAGACAGCGGTTTCGCCTTCCTGTATCTCGTCCTCAAACATGTGTTCGATCGTGGCCGCCGATATGGGCGCAGCCAGTCGGATACGGGCGTCGCGGGCTTCGCCACCGACGGAGGCGATCGCCAGATAGGGTGCAGTGCGCCACGCGTCCTCGGCAGGCAGCGCGGCCCCTTTGCCATTGCTCAAACGGTACCGGGAGTCTCCGCCGGGACGGCGTTCTCCAATTCTGTCCGGATAGGCGAGCGCGACCAGAGCGCCGACCTGCTCGGCCGGGGATAAATCCAGTGTGCGGCGGTGACGGGTGTTCTCCGGCGCTTGTTTCCGCCATTGTTTTGCGAGCGCCCTGGTTCGACTGAGGGCGTTGCGGTTTACGGGCAGGCTTGTCTTTTCACCGTTGAGGGCGCTCACCCGCAGGGTCAAATCCACGGTCAACGGACTGCGGCCGTCCCGCTGGGCAATATCCCTGTCTGTCAGCAGGGCGGCGACATCGCAGGCGATACCGGCCCATCCTGATTTCGCGCCTTTTACTATCATATGCGCCAACCGGGGGTGCATGGGGAGTCCGGCCATCTCACGTCCATGGGCGGTGATCCTGCCCTGATCGTCTATGGCCTGCAGCAATCTCAGCAGGTCCCGCCCCTGGTCCAGGGCGGCTTTCGGCGGCGGTGTAAGCCATTTCAGGGCATCGGAATCATGAACGCCCCAGTTCGCCAGATCCAGCGCCAGCGGGGCGAGATCGGCATCAAGGATTTCAGGTTGAGAGAACTGTCTGAAGGCGCCTTCCCCTGCCTTGTCCCAGAGCCGGTAACAGATACCGGGCGCCATGCGACCGGCACGGCCGCGCCGCTGCTCCGCGCTTGCCAGTGAAACCGGTTCCGTGAACAGACGCGTCATGCCGCTTCGGGGATCGAACCGGGGCGCGCGGGATAGACCGGCATCGACCACCACCCGGATACCTTCGATGGTCAGGCTGGTCTCGGCGATGGCTGTCGCAAGAACGACTTTCCGCCGTCCGGCAGGGGGCGGGGATATGGCCCGATCCTGCTGGTCCTGGTGAAGTGCCCCGTAAAGAGGAAACACGTCTACCTCGCCGGGCAGCGAAGTATCGTTCAGCAGCGCCCCGACCCGCCTGATTTCGCCTTCGCCCGGCAGGAAAACAAGGATACTGCCGGTTTCGTCTGCCAAAGCTTTTTCTACGGCGGCAGACACGGCCGGGCAGAGAGTGTCCCTGAAGCGGTCGAAGGGCGGCTTGCCCAGATAAAAAGTCTCGACCGGGAAAGCACGGCCGGCGCTTTCTATAACAGGGGCGCTCCCCATTAATTCAGCGACAGGACTCATGTCCAGTGTGGCCGACATCACAATAATGCGCAGGTCTTCACGCAGGCCCGCCTGGCAGTCCAGGCACAGGGCCAGGCCCAGGTCCGCCTGCAGACTGCGTTCGTGAAACTCATCAAATATAACAGCCGCCACGCCTTCCAGGGAGGGATCGCGTTGCAGGCGGCGGGTCAGAATGCCTTCGGTGACGACCTCGATCAGGGTGTCCGGGCCTGTCCGGTTGTCCAGCTGGACGCGGTAGCCAACGGTTTTGCCGACCGGCTCACCGAGCGTTTGCGCCATCCGTCGGGCGGCGGCCCTTGCGGCGAGGCGACGCGGTTCGAGGATGATAATCCTGTCCCCCTCGCGCCAGGGAGCGTCCAGAAGGCTCAGAGGAATTCGCGTGGTCTTCCCCGCGCCCGGTGATGCCTTGACCACTGCATTGGGCGTGCGCTCAAGGCTTGCACAGAGTTCCGGTAATATCTCGTCGATCGGCAGTCTGGTCATGTCTCGGATCGTGTCGATAGAACTTGCTTTCATCAAGCGTCGATAGCCGACGCCCTGCAACGCCTGGTGAGGCGGATAAGGGACCCGGGCATGTGCAAGGTCACTCCCTGTTTCCCGAACCGAAGTTCGCTCCCGGGCTGATTGGGTCTCTTTTTCAGGCTCGGCGAAGAGAGTCAGTCGGCAGTTTCAGAACGATGGTGCCTGACATTTCGGAGACGGATTCGTCATGAAACTTTCTGCCGTGCTTTGCTCAATCGCCGGTCCAGCAATGCTTTGCAGACGAGCGCAACAGCCCCGATGGCGCCGGCGACTTCGAGCCATCCGGCGCCTTCGAAAGACTGCGCGGGAATCAGCAAAGCGAGGCCGACAGCACCATAGGCACAGCGTATGGCCAGTCCCATCGGCCCGAACATGTAGCCGATAATTGCACCCGTCGCGAACCAGACGCCCGCCACAGCCGTTACCACCGCGAGAAACGCGTTAGAAGCCGTTCCCTGAAGAAGCAGGTCCGGAGACATGACGAACATCACCGGCACAACAAGGGCGGTCCAGCCGATGCGCACCGAGGCGAGGGCGGTTTCCATGGGCTTTGCGCCGGCGAGGTTCGCGGCGACGAACGCGGCAACGGCGACCGGCGGCGTAATAAGCGAAACGATCCCGAAGTAGAACACGTACATATGGGCGGCGACCGGATTGATGCCGAGCTTGACGAGCGGCGGGGCGGCGATTGCGGCGACGAGCAGATAGATCGCCGTGGTCGGCATGCTCATGCCAAGGACGATGCAAATCAGGGCGGTCACGAACAGCAGTATCGGCAGGTTGCCCTCGCCGAGCTGGATGAGAACGAATGTGAGCCCGTCACCCAGTCCGGTCGAGCCCATCACGCCCATGATGATGCCGGCCATGCCGCCGATGATGACGATATCGATGGAATTCTCGCCGGTCGAGCGGACACTGTCGAGAATATCCCGAAAGCCGATACGCCGACCCTTGTATCCGAACACCCAGCTTACGACCAGCGTGGCGCCGGCCGACCAGAGGGCCGCCTCTTCCGGCGACCGGTTCAGCGAAAACAGGGCATAGATCAGAACGGCGAAGGGGACGCAAAAGAACCAGCCCTCTTTCAGGACGCGGACGATCGGCGGGATCATGTCGTCGGGAATCGGCGCGATGTCTTTCTTGGCCGCTTCAAGATCGGCGTATACGAATACCGCGAAATAATAGAGTAACGCCGGGATCACAGCCGCGATCACAACTTCGGCATAGGTGATCTGGAGCATCTCGGCCATCAGGAAGGCGGCGGCACCCATGATCGGCGGCATGATCTGGCCGCCGGTGGAGGCAACCGCTTCGAAGGCGCCGGCTACTTTTGCGTCGTATCCGGCGTCGCGCATCAGCGGAATGGTGATGACGCCGGTGGAGGCGACATTCGCGACCGCCGTGCCCGAAATCGAGCCGAAAAGACCGGAGGCGACAACGGCGATTTTTGCCGCGCCGCCGCGCGAGCGGCCCATTATTGCCGTCGCAATATCGGTGAACCATTCCGAGCCGCCGGATTTCAGAAGCAGTTGTCCGAAGAAAATATAGGTGACGACAATGGTGCCGACGATCCGCAGCGGCAGGCTGACGAGCGCAACGTTATCGATCGCAAGATAAGCGACGAATCCGACGAAGGGCTGGGCCAGCGCACTCAGCTTGCCCGGAAAAATATCGCCGAACAGGGCGTAGAGGATAAATGACAGCACGATGATCGTCAGGCTCAGCCCGGCCGTGCGGCGCAGCGCCTCGATTGTAAGCGGCAGCAGGATCATCCCGAGGATGAAGGCCTCGTTCTGCAGCGTGAAAAAGTCGTCGGCAAGGGCCGGGTAGCGCCAGGCCAGGTAACCGCCGACGGCGAGCGCCGAGGCGGCGCAAATGCGATCGTACCACGGCACGTTATTCCGGCGGGCCTTGCGGCTGATGCGGACCTTGATAAACACGCTGGCGACAGAGAGTCCCAGAATGGCGTGCAGGGCCTGTTCGGTAAACAGCGCGAAGCCGAGCTTCAGCTGCAGTTCGCCGGAAAAGGCGAGGGCGATGACCGCAAGAAGAATGCCGAGGACGCTCGCCGTTTTTATCCAGAAGGCGGGGAGGTCTTTACCCGCGCTGCTGCTGGCGCTCTCGGGATCGTGAAATTCAAGATTGTCAGGCATTTATTTTCTGAACCAAATGTTGGCCGTGCGGAGAATGCCGAAGGAGAAGCGGCGGGCCAATGACCCGCCGCCCCGTTTCTCTAGGTCGAAATCGCCGGAAATCAGCGTTTCCAGACACCGACCGACTTGTAGAAAGCCTCTGCTCCCGGGTGGTACTGGAGCCCGACGTCTTTCGCCATGCCCTTGGAACTGTAGTTCGTCCAGAGCGGGCTTGACGCCTTGATTTCCGCCTCACCGTCGTAGATCGCCTTGAGCACTTTGCCGACGGTATCGTTGCTGACGTCCTTGCTCGTAAACAACATGAAATCGTACCCGACCGTCGTCGTCGGCGCCTTGATTGCGGGGAATTTCGGCGACGGCTTCAGATCGACGTAATAGACGCCTTTCAGCATCTTGATGGTCGACGTGTTGCTCTTGTCGAAGCTCAGAAACCGGACGCCGCTCGGCACGCGGGCGTTCATCTCGCGCGTCGGCGCTGCGCCGACGGCTGTGATGACGACGTCGACCTTGCCCTGCTTCAGCAGATCCCAGCTCTGGCCGAGGCCGATGGCCGGAATGCCGTTGACGTCTTTCATCGACACCCCGCCATTGGCCATCATGCCTTCGAAAAAGAACGCGAAGAGGGGAGATGCCTTGAATCCGCTCGGCACACGTTTGCCCTTGAGGTCGGAGATTTTTCGGATGTCGGAATCGTTCTTGACCAGAAGTCCGTTGCGGAACGCCATCAGCGTTGCGGCCAACCTCAGGTTACCGTAGTTCTTGCCTTCCGACAGGCCGTTGCCCTCAAAGGCCATCGTCGTCTGAACGATGTTGGCAATGCCGAACTGAAGTTCGCCGGCATTGACCACGGGTATGTATTTCTGTGATCCGCCCATGTTCTTCGGGCGCAGTTCTATTCCATCGGCCTTTGACGAAACGACCTTGGACAGGATGGTTGCCATCTGTCCGACAGCGGTTCCCTTGGTTGAGCCGATACCGATGGTTTCTGCAGACGCTCCTTGGACGGCAAGAACCGATGCCGCCACTATCCCAAATAATGCGATTTTCATTCTTTTGTCTCTTTGAAAGGTGTCTCTTTGACAGGTTTCCAGGGACGACAATCCGTCACTGGGCCCCGACTAAAATATATTAGATGTAATAAATCTCAAAGAACTGTGATCCCGGTTCGATCCGAATTTCAGGGCTGGCGAGGAGCTTGATCAACTTTCGGCAAACTACCCCGTTTCCCTGATTTTCCCGACCCGCAAGGGCGTTTGAGGATGTCGCGCGGGTCGGTGATACGGGGCTTGCCTGCCGCGCCAAACGCCGGTCAATACACCCGCCGCATCACCCGGTGAGAAATCTGCGCCGCAATCGGTCAAGCTGGAACGGCCGGACATTGGTCCCGGCGTCAGATGGCGGCGCTGAGACCTGAAGAGGGTCTCAGATGCAGATGGACTCAAGCGGTGCGAATCCGTTGAAATTCACGGATGAATAGGTGGTCGTGTAGGCGCCTGTCGAGAGGATCTGGACCTTGTCACCGATTTTCAGATCGAGCGGCAATTCATATGCCGTCTTTTCATACAGGATGTCGGCGCTGTCACAGGTCGGTCCTGCCAGTTTGACCGGGCCCGTGACGCCGCCGTCGTGGGGTGTCACGAAACGGTACTTGATCGATTCGTCCATGGTCTCCGCAAGTCCGGAGAATTTGCCGATATCGAGATAGACCCAACGGGTGTCGTCATCGTCGGATTTCCGAGAGATCAGCACGATTTCCGCCTGGATGACGCCGGCATCCCCGACAATCGAACGGCCCGGTTCGAAAACCATTTCCGGCAGGGCCGGTCCGAAGTGGCGCATCATGGCGCCCATGATTGCATCCGCATAATCTTCCAGCGAAGAGACGTCCGATCGGTAGCGTGCGGGCATGCCGCCGCCCAGGTTGACCATACGCAGATTGATGCCGCGACGGCGTGCGTCCTCGAACAGGCCGGAGATCCGCGACAGCGCGATGTCCCACTGGCTGAGGTCGGTCTGTTGCGATCCCACATGGAAGGAGACGCCGCAGGGATCCAGCCCGATCTCGTTCGCCTTGACAAGGAGGCGCAGCGCCATCTCCGGTTCGCAGCCGAACTTCCGCGACAGCGGCCATTCAGCCCCTTCACATTCCATCAGGACGCGGCAGTAGACCATCGAGCCCGGCGCCGATTCTGCCAGTTTTTCCAGTTCCGCATCGCTGTCGAACGCGAACATGCGGACTCCGCGGGCATAGGCATACTGGATGTCGCGCTGTTTCTTGATCGTGTTGCCGTAGGAAATCCGGTCCGGCGAGACGCCGAAGCGGATACACAGGTCGATTTCAGCCGGGCTGGCGGCATCGAAACAGGCGCCCAGAGAGGCCAGTCGCTCGATCACGGCATCCGCCGGGTTCGCCTTGATTGCATAAAAGATGCGGCCGACCGGCAGCGCGCGCGACATGGCGTTGTAGTTATGCTCGACCACATCGGTATCGACCACCACGCACGGGCCGTCGAATTCGTGTGTCGCCAGATATTCGGCAATCCGGGGTGGCATATCGCCCTGACGTTCAGGAAGGCGCAGGCCCTCTATCGGTTCGGCGACAAGCGAGATCGTCGCTTTAAGCGTGTTGTCAGGCTGAAATCGTCGTGGATTTCGACGCAGACGGCTACGCGCCCCGGCATCCGTTGCAAACATCGTCACACCCCTTCCAGTCCGGGAGTATCCCGGTAAAGCCAAAAAGGACGCGTCCGTCGTTACATACACCACTCAGGGCCAGTGGCACGTGCGTTGCGTCTAGGATTTTTCATTTAGAGTATAGAAGTTACCAATTCAATACCGAAAATGGTGCGGCCTGAATAAAAGCGGATTGCCGGCTCAATCTGATCTGACAGCCTGGGCGGGGCAGTACGGGAATGTCCTTTCCCCCTAAAACTGGACCATTACTTATAGAGGCCGGGGGGATTGAAGTGATGCACATCTTTGGAAGATGGGCGGTTGGAGTTTTCCGGCTTCGACCGGGTCGCCGGGCTTGAAGTCGGCGCGGATCAGAAGTGTAATGCGCCGGAGTGAGACCGATCAGAGCGACGTGCAGAATGTGCCGGAGGCCGCCGTGGCGGCCCTACCCGCAAATCACGGGGAGGAACCGGGAAACGATTCGCCGCGGCGCATCTACCGGTTTTCAAACTGAATTCTCGATCGTGACGGAAGAACGCTGGTTTCGGATGCCGGCGATGCGGTTGATCTGACCGGGGGTGAATTCGATCTGCTGATAGCATTCGCGTCCCGGCCCAACCGGGCGCTCTCCCGCGAACAGCTGCTCGACTACGCCCGCAGCGGCGATGCCGACGCGTTCGATCGCAGCATCGACGTGCAGGTGGGACGCCTTCGCCGCAAAATAGAGCGCAACCCGAAGCGGCCGGCATTGATCAAGACAGTGCGAAACGTCGGCTATATGTTCAGCGCAGACGTGACGGTGACCGAAAACTGATCGCAGGCCGAATATTGTCGCTGGCAGATGTCGATGTCTGGTGACCGCCCTCGCCGAATGCATTAAAAATACCGAATGGAATCTGCATTTTACTGTCGGCGGCGGCAGGCTGAGAGCGTCCCGTTCCTATGACGCATCCTGAAAGCCTTGAATGCATCAGATGCCAACGGGCATATCCGCTCAACGCGTATGACCGGTTGTGCGCGGTCTGCTCGGCGGACGGGGTTTCCAGCAATCTGACGCTGCGTTATCCCGAACTCCCGGTCCCCGACCGGGACGCGTTGCCGGATGCTCCGCACTCGCTCTGGCGCTACGACCGGTTCCTGCCCCTGGATGCCGCAGATGCGGTTACATTGGGCGAGGGCATGACGCCGATGATCCCGGTCGATGGGTTCGGCCACGGTCCGATCCGTGTGAAAGACGAATCCCGTAATCCAACCTGGTCGTTCAAGGACCGGCTGGCGACCGTCGCGGTTTCCTGGGCCAAATCGATTGGTGCCCCGGCGATTGCAACGAGTTCCACCGGGAATGCGGGCGCGGCGGCGGCAGCTTTCGCCGCCCGCGCCGGCCTGCCCTGCGTGGTGCTGACCTATAAGGGCGCCGCCGGGGCGATTGTTTCCCAGATGCGCTCCTATGGCGCGATGGTCCTGAAAGTCCCCGCGATGGATGACCGCTGGCGGGTCCTGTCGGCGGCGGTGGCGCAGTTCGGCTGGTTCCCGACCTCGCCGTTTTTCGGCCCCGCCATCGGCAGCAATCCGATCGGGATCGAAGGTTACAAGACCCTCGCTTACGAGATCGCCGAACAATCCGCCTGGAACCCGCCGGACTGGTGCATCCTGCCGGTCTGTTACGGCGATGCGCTGTATGGCATGTGGAAAGGGTTCGACGAGATGATACGCTGGGGCTGGATCGATAAAATGCCGCGCCTGGTGGCCGCCGAGATTTCGGGCTCCCTGTCGGCGGCAATGAAAGGTGCGGCCGACATGCCGCCCGTTATCTCGCGCAACAGCAAAAGCATCGCCGGGTCGATCGACGTCACCCAGGGCACGTTTCAGGCGCATGCCGCGCTCCGGAAATCCGATGGCGTCGCCATAACGCTCGCCGATGAAGATCTGGTGCGGGCACGCAGTAAACTGGCGACCGGTTCCGGCCTGTCGGTTGAAACCTCGTCCGCCGCCGCTTTCGCCGCCGTGGACTCGCTGAGTGCGAACGGCGTCATCAAGCCGGGAGACGACGTGGTCGCGATCCTGACGGCTTCCGGGCTGAAGGATTTCGGCGTTGCGGGGATCGAGCCCATGGGCGCACCCGATGTTGCGCCTGACCTGGACTCGGTACTGCGCGCCCTGGGGGAGCATTATGACTATACCGTTTGAACTCGGTCTCGCGATCGACGGGTTCACGCCCGCTGCCGATATTGCCGCGCAGGCGCGCGCCGCAGAAGCAGGCGGCGTCGACACACTCTGGATCGCGACGCATCTTTTCCTGCGCGATCCGGTCGCTCTGGGCGCGACGGCGCTGGCGGCGACGAAAACCCTCAAGGTCGCGCTGATGGCGGTCAGCCCCTATGCCATGCATCCGGTTCACGCGGCGATGGGGGCGGCGACGCTGGATGAGCTGTTTCCCGGCCGGGTGGTGCTGTGTCTCGGTGTCGGCGCGCCCGGCGATCAGGACGCCGCGGGTATCGAGCGGCCGCGCCCGCTGGCCACCCTGCGCGAGGCGATTGCCGTCTGCCGCGCGCTGTTCTCCGGGAACACGATCGATCATCAGGGTGACGTGTTCAATGTCACCCAGCGCCGGCTGGTGAATGCGCCCTGCGATATTCCGATCGTGCTTGCGGCCTCCGGGCCGAAGATGCTGGAACTGGCGGGCAGCGACGCCGACGGCGTGATTATCTCGGGCGCGACATCGGCCCCCTTTGTCGAAAGCTGTCTTGCCCGCGTTACCGCGGCGGCAGACGGCCGCAAGATCAAAAATTCCGGCATCGTCTACACCGGCATCGACGGCGACGGAAAGGCCGGGGCGGATTCCCTGCGACGGACCCTTGGGTTCATCCTGCGCGGCGGCCATCATGCCGAGAATGTCCGGATGGGCGGCGCCTCGCTGGATCAGGAGGCCCTGCGCGATGCCTATGCGGCAGAAAACTGGGACGACGTCGACCGGTTTGTGACGGACGACGTGGTGACGCGTCATGCCGCCTGCGGCGACGCGGCCCATGTCCGCGCGCGGCTTGCCGAATACAACGCCGCCGGGCTTGATCATGTGATCGTCAGCGGCATCACGGATCCGGCGGAAATTGCGGCCGTGCTCTCCGCGGTGACGGCGGACAACTAGTCCAGCCGGGGCACGACTTCCTCGACGAATATCTGCATCTGGTCGAGCAGTTCGGTGATGTCGTTGGCGGCGAAATACAGCCCCAGCAGATGCGTGACGCCCGCCTCGCCCAGCTGGTTCGCGCGGTCGACCACATCGTCAACGGTGCCGATCAGGTTGATGTCCTCATGTCCGAGCGCGCCCTGTCCCTTCAGGGTGGACTGCCGCAGCGATGTCAGATGGGCGCACATCTGGGTCTTGCCGAAGCTTTCGATGGCGGCCTCGCGGGTCTTGCCGATATGGACGATATATTGCGGGGCAATTTCGATATCGTCGAAGTTGCGGCCCCGGGCTTGTGCCATTTCCTTCAGCGACGCGACACTGGACCGGACCTGGTCGATATGGATGGCGGCGGGCAGCCAGCCGTCGCCCCATTTCGCCACCCGTTCCAGATTGTTCGCGTTATTGCCGCCGATATAGAACGGCACGTGATCCTGCTTCGGTTTGGGATAAAGCTCCACATCGTTATAGGCGTAATAGTCGCCCTTGAAGCTCGCGACCCGGTCGGTCAGCAGGGCTTGCAGGGCGGGAATGCCTTCATCGACGATCTGGCCGCGGGGCGTCTTCGTACTCGGCTGCAGGGCGAGAAACTCCTCGCGATAGGCGCCGATCCCGACGCCGATTTCCAGCCGGCCGCCGGAAAAATGATCCAGCGTGCAGAGCTGCTTTGCGGTGACGACGATGTCATGGCGCATCGGCAGCACCAGAATGCCGGTGCCGAACCGCAACGTGGTGGTTTCGGAGGCAACAAAGGCATATGTCACCAGCGGTTCCCAGAAACGCGGCGGCGTCTCGAACTCGGCGCGCACGTAGTTCTGCGTCGTCATGTGGTCGTTGCCCCAGACGGAATGATAGCCGAGCTTTTCCGCGTGCTGCGCGATGCGGATGATCGTCTCCGGATCGGAAAACGGTATCGGGTAGGTCAGGCCTTCCATTCCTGTCGGCAGTCCGGCGCTTACACGCATGTAATTTTCCTTTTCAGTCTCAGTTAGATATTGCGCAGCCGGTCGGTGGCCGCCGCGTCCAGGTCACCCTCGGGCGTCAGCGCGATGCCGTAAAGCTCCTCGGCCGCTTTTGTCGAAATAAGGCCGGCACGGGCATCCGCCACCACCTGTCCGGGGTCGCGTTTTTTCGGATCACCCAGGCCGCCGCCGCCCGGCATTTCGATCAAGACCCGTTCGCCGCGCGGGATGGTCTGGGTCCCCTTTCCGTTCAGGGGTGCGCCGGATTTCAGGCGGATCGTACCGCCGGCCCCGGCAGCGCCGCCATCGCGTCCGCGCGGCGGATATTCGATCCGGTCGAACAGGGCGCTGAATGCAAAGGGGGCGTCTTCCAGCAGGCTCAGTTCCATTACCTGGCCGAGACCGCCGCGATGGGTGCCGGCGCCCCCGGAATCCTGGCGGTATTCCTTGCGCCATACGATCAGCGGCGACATTGCCTCCGTCACCTCAACCGGCACGTTGCGCACGCCGCTCGGGAACGCTGTTGCCGACAGGCCGTCCTTGCCCGGACGCGCGCCGGTGCCGCCGGAATGGAAGCTGAGGATCGTAAAAGACTGTGCATCTGCAAGCAGCGCCGGATCGCCGTCGACCCGTCCCAGCCCGCCATAGGCATAGAGATTCCACAGGCAAGACGTGCCTTCCGCGGGCACCGCATCGCCCAGCGCCTTGTGCAGGCAGCCGAAGACGACGTCCGGCAGCATCTGGCCGGTCACATGACGCACGGCGACAGGGGCCGGGTGTTCGGCGTTCAGGATCGAGCCCTTCGGCGCGGTGACGCGGATGGTCGCGAGCGAGCCCGCATTGTTCGGGACGTCCGGGGCGACGATGCATTTGACGCCGAACGTGGCATAAGCCTCCGTGTAGCAAAGCGGCACATTGATGCCAAAGGACGATATCCTTGACGATCCGGCGAAGTCGACATCGATTCCGTCCGGGCCGATGGTCATTGCGGCGACGAGGTCGACCGGTTCCTCGAGCCCGTCGATCCGCATTTCATGGCGGTATGTGCCGGCCGGAAGCGCGCGAATCGCCTCCAGCGCCGCGGCCCGGGATCGCTCAAGGATATGACTGCCCAGCCGGTCGAGATCGGCAATCGCGAATTCGTCCATCATCTCGCACAGCCGGCGGCAGGCGAGGTCGTTGCATGTGGCGAGCGAATGCAGATCGCCGACTACCTGCACCGGTTCGCGGACGTTCGCGGTCACGATATCGATGACGGCCTGGTCGATCTTCCCGGCATGGGCGAAGCGCATCAGCGGGATATAAAGCCCTTCTTCGTATATCGTCCGCCCGTCAGACGTCATCCCCCGCCCGCCGATATCGACCACATGGCACGTGCTGGCAAAAAGCGCGACGAGCGTGCCGTTGCGGAAACACGGGGTCATGAAGGTGAAATCGTGGAGATGGCCGGTGCCCTTCCAAGGATCGTTGGTCAGGAACACGTCGCCGTCCGCCATGTCTTCCACCGGGAACCGGTCGAGAAAGTGCCGGACAGAGCGCGCCATCGAATTGACGTGGCCCGGCGTGCCGGTGACCGCCTGGGCCAGCATGTCGCCGGTGATATCGAAAACGCCCGCGGACAGGTCGCCCGCCTCCCGGGTCGATGTCGAAAATCCGGTGCGGATCAGCGTCAGGGCCTGTTCCTCCACCACGGCGATCAGCCGGTCCCACATGATCTGCAGGCGGATCGGCGAGAGCGGATCGTTTATCGGGTCGGTCATGAACCCTCCCATTGCATCACAATATAGCCGATGGCGTTCAGCCTGGCGGTGAACCCGGCCGGCACGATCGTTGTCGTCTCGTCTTCGGCGATCACCGCGGGGCCGGCAAATGCTGCGCCTGGAACAAGCGCCTCACGGCGATAGACCGGGGCGGTCGTCAGACTGCCTGTATCGGGATCGAAAAGTTCGCGCATCGCCGACGGCTCGGGCGCCGTGGCCGCCGGCATGGGCGGGCAGGGCGCCGGGTCTTCAACTCTCGCAGACAGCCGGAGCGTCCAGTTCATGACCTCCACCGCGAGGCCCGGAATGCGTCTCGAATAGGTGGCCGCATAGGCCGCCTCGAACAAATCGGTCAGTTCCTCGCGAAGGGTGCCGTCATAGGGCCCGGCCGGCAGGGTCACGGTGATTTCATGTCCCTGTCCATGGTAGCGCATGTCGGCGGTCCGGGTTTCGATCAGGCCGGACTCCGGTGCCGCCTCGGCGACGATCTGTTCTGCCTCGGCGCGCATTTCCGTGTAGAGCGCGTTCAGGCCTGCGGTATCGAACGTGTCGTCCAGCATCGCATAGCGGCTGCGGCCGACCTCATAGGCGACAGGGGCCTGCAGGAAACCGACCGCCGATCCGACCCCGGCGGCGACCGGCACGATGACCTCGTTGATGTTCAGCTTTCGGGCAAGTCTTGCTGCATGGAGCGCTGCGCCGCCGCCGAAGGCCACCAGCGTCCGGTCGCGGATTTCCTTGCCGCGTTCGACCGCGTGGACACGGGCCGCATTGGCCATGTTTTCCTCGACGACCTCGGAAATACCGAAAGCCGCCCCGAGGGTGGACAAAGACAGCGGGGCGCCGACATCCGCATCTATCGCCTTGTGCGACAGCGTCGCGTCGAGCTGCATGGTGCCCCCCGCGAAATTGTCCGGATCGATCCGCCCCAGCGTCACATTGGCATCCGTCACGGTCGGGCCGTGGCCGCCCTGTCCGTAACAGGCGGGACCCGGGACGGCGCCCGCGCTTTCCGGCCCGACATGTATGCGCGACATGCCGTCCACCCGGGCGATGGAGCCGCCGCCCGCGCCGATTTCGACCATTTCGATCACGGGGATCCGCAGCGGCAGGCCGCTGCCTTTCAGGAAACGGTATTGCCGGGCGACCTCGAAGGTGCGGGATTGCTGGGGTTCGCCGTCGTCGATCAGGCATATCTTTGCCGTCGTGCCGCCCATGTCGAATGACAGCACCCGGTCCAGCCCGCATTCGCGGGCGACACGTGCGGCCAGGATCGCGCCGCCGGCGGGGCCGGATTCCACCAGCCTGATGGGGAACCGCCGGGCGGTTTCAAGCGACGCAAGCCCGCCGCCGGACGTCATCAGGCGCAGCGGACAGGAAAACCCCATCTTGACCAGCTCGCTCGACAACCGGCCGAGATAGCGCGACATCAGCGGCTGAACGTAGGCGTTCGCCGCGGTTGTCGACCAGCGCTCGTATTCGCGAATTTCGGGCGATACCTCGCTCGACAGGGAGACGAGGACGTCGGGCAGTTCGCGCGACAGAATTTCGGCGATCCGGCGCTCGTGGCCGGGCGCGGCGTAGGAATGCATCAGACCGACGGCGACAGCTTCGATCTCGTTTTTGCGGAGCGCCGCCACCAGGCTTTCCAGGGCGCGTTCGTCCAGCGGAATCAGCACGTTCCCGTTCGCATCGACGCGCTCGGGAACGCCGAAACGAAGTTCCCGCGGAACCAGCGGCGGCGGCTTGTCCATGAAGATATCGTATTGCTCGAACCGGTTTTCGAAAGCCATCTCGACGGCGTCGCGAAATCCGTCGGTTACCAGCATCGCGGTTCTGGCCCCCTTGCGCTCAATCAGCGCGTTGGTCGCCAACGTCGTGCCGTGAACGATCAGGCTGAAATCTTCCGCCGTCAGACCGGTTTCGGCCATTGCCCGCCGGATGCCGTGGAAGATGCCTTCTTCGGGCGCGGAAGGAACCGTCGGCACCTTGCAGGTAAACAGCTTCCCCTGATGCGTGACCGCGATATCGGTGAAAGTGCCGCCGATATCTGCCGCAAGATGTGCGTTTTTCATCAGGTTCCCGTGTCCGCTCGTTCCGTAGGGTGAATGATAACGGTTTGACGTGAGATCGTTAAGGGCACGGCCTACCCCGGAATGACCCCATGGTAAAAATAGATACCTAGTCCGGATGTAAACAGAACCTGGCCGGCAAGGCTGTGAAGGATCCATACCAGCATGAAGGACCGGGTACGCTCATAGGCCCAGGCAAAGAATATCCCGCCGGCAAAGGACAGGGTGACAGCGACCCAGTTCATGTAAAAGGCGTGGGCGAGTGCGAAGATGAACGCGCTCATGAGGATGCCGGCAGTCCTGCCCGGGAACAATTCCCCGTAGCGCCTGTAAAACAGCAGGCGGTAAGCGATTTCCTGGCCGAGGACCGACAGAAAAGGATAGAGCGCGATGACGACGAGATAGCGCTCGAAGTTATAGCGGGGGAAACTCAGAAACCGTTCGGGCACCATCAGCAGGGTCAGACCGAAAGTCACGGCCGTGCAAAGCGCGATGAGAATCACGGTCATCGGAACATGGCCAAGCAGCCCCCGGCAGTCGATGACTTCAAACCAACGGAAGCCCGGCGTCAGCTGCAGGAGAATGGCGGACACGACGAATACCGCCGCGAGGGGAATGAATGGCCCGAAGAAATCGAAAAAAACGACATGCGCGACGGGCACGATCAGAAACAGGATCGAAAATTCGGCCCACAGCCACATACGCGGTGCGTCCCGTCTGATCCGGGCCGATGCCGGTGCGCTATCGGTCATACAATCGTCCCGTCATGACTGGAGGGCTAGTGTCCGCCGAGGGCCTGTTCCATGCGCCGGCGCAGGGCGTCGGTAATGGCGGGTTCGATTCCGAACCATCTTTTCCAGGCGGCGGGCCCCTGGTGCAACAGCATGCCGAGCCCGTTCAGGGTCGGGTTGCCGCGCATTCGGGCGGCATGCAGGAACGGCGTCTCCAGCGGTGTATAGATGATGTCCGCGGCCAGCGCCGATACCGGTAAAGCGTCCAGGCGGATATCCAGCACTGTTTCGCCCTTCATGCCCTGGCTTGTCGTGTTGACCACCATCCCGGCGCCGTCGAGCGCCTCGTGACGTTCTTCCCAGCGCACCGGGGTAATCGGTCCGCCGAACTCGTCGGCGATCGCGACAGCGCGCTCCAGGGTACGGTTGACCAGCCGGATTTCCGGCGCGCCCTGATCGAGCATCGCGTGAACCACGGCCCGCCCGCCGCCGCCGGCGCCGATCACCGTGACCGGGGCGGTATCGGCGCGGAAGTCCGGGAAAAACTGTTTCAGGTTGCCGATGAAGCCGAGCCAGTCGTTGTTCGTGCCGAACAGCGTGCCGTCTTCACGCACGACGACGCAGCTCATCGCGCCGATCCTGCGGGCGACGTCATCGACCTCGTCGACGATCGCCATGGCCTCCAGCTTGTGCGGGATGGTCAGGTTGCAGCCCGCGAACCCCAGCGGGTGCAGCGCGCGCAAGGCGGGCTCCAGCGTTCCCGGCTCGATGGCCAGCGGCACGTAAGTTCCTTTCAGGCCTTCCTGCTCCATCCAGGAATTGTGCATCAGCGGCGACAGCGAATGCATTACCGGCCAGCCCATGACGGCCGCCAAGTGGAATTTTTCCATCAGGCGCCATCATCCAGTTTTGCGCTGAAATGATCCCAGGTGCGCTGGAACAGGCTCGGCGTCCACAACTTTTCGCGGCACAGCGCCAGCTCGTCCGGGGTGAACGCGTAAGGGGTGCCGATCTGGGCCGCCATGTACTGGCGCTCCGCGTTTTCCTCCAGATAGTTCAGCAGCACGAAGGCGTCGATCAGGGTCTTGCCGGTGGTGACAGCGCCGTGGGCTTTCATCAGGGCTGCGGGCCGGTCGCCGAGGGTGTCGTTCAGCCGGCCCGACATAACCGGGTTGTTGATCGAGTCCGGCGAATCCAGCACCGGCAGCGGATAGACCAGCGAGCCCTGCGCATAGACCGGCAGGTATTCGACCCCCGCCGTCGACAGCGTGGTGGACCATTTCGGATGGCAGTGGATCACGGCATCGACATCCGGCCGCGCTTTATAGATACCGGCATGAAGGTGGAATTCCAGCGGCGGCTTGCCGTTGCCTTCGATCACATTGCCGTCGAAATCGATGGTGCAGATATCCTCGGCCGTCAGCCGGCTGCGCTGGCAGGATCCGATATTGATCAGCATGCGGTTGTCGCCGATGCGGATGCTCGCATGGCCGTTGTAATCCATGATTCCCGACCGCTCCAGCATGCGGATGCAGCGGACGATCTGTTGTTTGTGGTCTTCTGTCTCGCTCATAACGAACTGTCCTTCTGGTCTCAGACGACGACTTTGGTCATCAGCCCCTTCGGAAAAATATCCTCCGGCGCGACATGCTTGTGGGCGATCCCCTGCTGGTATGTGTACAGCAGCATCTGTTCCCAGGTCGCGCGGTTTTCGTCGATGCCGAACGGAAACGGGTCCTCGCCGAAGGTCTCCTGGATCTTGCGGGCATAGGTCGGCACCCAGGGCAGGGGATAGCGTGACACTGCCGGGTCGAACATCCGTTCCAGGCTGCGCCGCTTGGATTCGTTGAAGGCGTTGAACAGGTTTCGGGCGACCCAGGGGTTTTCATCCAGAATATGTTTCTGGATGGCAATGATATGCATGATCGGCCACACCTTCGTGCGGGCGTAATAATCCTCTTCCATTTCCAGGTAATCGGGGAAGAGGCGCTCCACGTTGGGATGGCCTTCCAGAAAACAGGTCGGCGGGCGGGCAATGATGGCGCAGTCGATTTCGCCCGACGCCAGCATTTCCGAGAGCGACTTGTCGGCGACGCGGGTGATCTCCACCCCTTCCGGCAGGTTCAGTTCTACCTTCTCGACACGGCCCGGCGCATTGGCCCCTGCCTGGTACCAGTGAACGTCCGGCAGTTTGACGCCGCAATCGTTATGCATCCAGCCGCGCATATACACCGCCGCCGAATGCGCCCACTCGGGCGAGCCGATCCGCTTGCCCTTCAGGTCTCCGACCGTTTTGATGCCGGCATTCTTGTTCACATAGAACGACGAGAAACGGAAAAGCCGCGAACACACGACCGGCAGGCCGACGATATCGCATTCGTCGCGTGTGATCTGCGCGGAGAACTTGGCGAAGCTGAGTTCCGCGACATCCCATTCGCGGTTCGCGGTGAAGCGCGCAAAGACTTCGTGATGGCCGAGCATCGACCAGGTGTGGTCTATGCCTTCGGCCCGGACATCGCCGGTGCGGAAATCGCGGAAATGATCGTAATCCGTCGAAGCGATGCTGAGTTTGAGCTTGTTCATGCCGTTTCCTGTTTGCGTTTTATCGTTATGTGCGCGGTCGATTGCCGCGCCGGTTATTTGAGGTGTGACGGCGCATCCGGCGCGGGCATTACGCCGACCACATTGGCCATCAGCGCCGTGGTGCAGAAATGCCCGATCGCGCCGACGACTTCGACGAGGCGCTGATAGCCGAGGTCTCTCTCCGCCGCCCTGAATCCGTCCTCCGACAACGTGCCGGTCGCCAGCAGTTCACGGGTGGCTGCGTGCACCGCTGCATCCGCCGGATCGTCGAAGTCCGGGTCCGTGCCGTCGTTGATCGCCTCGATGATCGCCGGGTCGAGCCCGGCTTTCAGGGCTGTTTTCGCCTGGGCGCTCCACGGATAGGCGGCTTTCCAGTGGCGGACCGTCATCAGCGAGACGATGCGCACCTGTGCATTCGTCAGCGAACAGTCCAGCAGGTGGGCGCTGGATGTATTGTGTATCTGCCAGACGCCTGCCGAATAGGCGTATCCGATCGCCGGGCCGAATCCGACGCGCGCATTGTTGGCGACAATCTTGTCATGCACCGCCTGCTGTTCGGCATCCATGTCTTCGCGGTCAAGGACGGGAATTCGGGTCATGGTCTGGGCTCCCTGTGGATCAGGCCTCGGCGGCGACCGCCGCCCGGCAGTTGTTGAAGGCTGTCAGAAGTTTGCCGCGATCCAGATTCCTGCCGATGAAGACGAGACGGGATATGCGTTGATCCGTCCCCCACGTGCCGATGAAATCCCCTTCAAGCATCATATTTACGGCCTGGAGCGCCAGTTTCCGCTCCTCTCCGGCAACCGACAGGACGCCCTTGGTGCGCAGAATGTCGGTGCCGTGCCGCGCTAGCAGGTCCTGCAGCCATTCTTCGAGCAGATCGGCATCAAGCGGTTGGGCGCAGGTCAGTGACACGCTGGTGATGCCCGTCCTGTCGATGTGACTGGCGTGATCGTGATGATCGTGATCTTCGTGGCTGGGTTCGGCGGCAAGCTGGGTGTCGATCCGGTCGAGATCGAAGCCGCGGCGGTTGATGATTTCGCGCGCCGGCACATCGGACCGGTTGGTCCGCGTGATCGTTGCATAGGGGTTTATCCGGCGCAGGGTCGATTCGAGCCCGTCAATGGGCTGCCCGGCATCGGCGACCTTGTTCAGAACAATATGGTCGCTGAAGGCGATCTGGTCGGCTGCATCCGCGCCATCGGCAAGCTGTGAGTCGATATGGACCGCATCGACCACGCACACGACGGAATCGAGGCGGCACTGCGCGCCGATGACCTGGTCGATGACCATCGTCTGGATCACGGGGCTCGGATTGGCGAGCCCCGTGGTCTCGATAATGATCCCGTCCAGCCCGGGCTTTTCGGCAAGCAGGTTGCGCATGCCGCGGATCAGATCGCCCCGGACCACGCAGCAGATACAGCCGCTGCTCAGTTCGATCAGTTCCTCGTCGCCGGTCTCGATCAGGTCGCCGTCTATGCCGATATCGCCGAACTCGTTGACGATGACGGCAAACTTCCTGCCGCCGAGTTCCGACAACAGCCGGTTCAGCAGGGTCGTTTTGCCCGCCCCGAGAAACCCGGTAAGGACCGTGACCGGAATGCGCGTGTCAGGGTTTTCTGCCGGGGCGGTCAATATTTACATCCAGGGCATCAGCGAAACATGGATGACGTCGCCGCTGCCGCCGACCGCGTTGATCGCTTCGTGGGTGTCCTTCAGGGCGAAGCGATGGGTGGTGATCATGTCGAGGTCGAAGCGGTCGGAATTAAGCTGTTTGAGCGCCAGTTCGCAGCTTTCGTAATTGTGGCCGCGGGCTGCTTTGACCGTGATGTATTTCGTGGCGATCTTGCCCAGCGGGAAATTCGGGAATTCCGCCACATCGCCCTGGATGAGCAGCGTGCCGCCCTTGCGTTTCAGCGCTTCGATGCCGAGCAGGACGGGAATCGTGCCGGCACCCGCCGTGCAATCCAGCGACACGTCGACGCCTTCGCCGCCGGTCACTTCGTTGATCTTTTCCAGCGGATCTTCCTCGTCCACGTTGATCACGCAGTCGGCGCCGAGTTTCCGTGCGACCTCCATCCGTGCCGTATCTTTTGACGTGCCGGTAACGATGATCAGCGATGCACCCGCCTGCCTGCAGGCGACAAGCTGGCTCAGCCCCTGCTGTCCGGGACCCTGGATCAGCACCCGGCTGTCATAGCCGACGTTGCAGTCGAACAGCGCCCACTGGATGCCGTTTGCCATCGGCGTCACCACGCCCGCGAGTTCGGGCGACAAGCCGTCCGGCACTTTGTGAAGGACGGAATTCCAGGGCAGGTACATGTATTCGGCGAACCCGCCGAACAGGTGGGGCGCGCGCTCGGCCAGCGTATAGCCGAAGCGCAGGCCTTCGGGGTTCTTGCGCCAGTCGGTCGCCATGCACAGGCGGTAATCGCCGCGGTGGCAGTGCTCGCAGTTCATGCAGCCGACGTAATGTTCGGCGAAGACAAGATCGCCTTCCTTCAGCCCGCGCCGTTTCTGGAAGGTTTTGCCGGCCTTGGCGATATAGCCGATATTCTCATGGCCCATGATGACCGGGCCTTCGAATGGCGGCTTGGAATAGAATTTTACGTCGGTGCCGCAGATGCCGGCAACCTCGACCTTCAGCAGCGCGGCCTCGTCCGGGATGTCCGGCATGTCGTATTCGCGGAATTCCGTTGTCTGGGGGGCCGTCCTGACGGCCGCGTTCACTTTTTCAGCCACGCCGATGTCTCCTGTTGTCTTGTTGACCATGACTTACCAAAGCGGCAGAGTTCCGGCAATGTCGTAGCCGCGGATAGATGGATGTTCAGAAGACTGGGACCCGAAAAAGATACGCTGGGAGATATTTCCCGCGTCGAGGGTCTGGTGCGCGACCGGTTCGGCATTCCTGCTTCGGAGATCATCCTGGTGTCGCAGGATCCGGGCCTCCGCCCTGGATTTCCGCCCCACGAAACCAATGTGATTTTCTGGAAGAATCAGCGCCGCTACCGGTTGAAGCTGTTTGCGCCCGTCGCAAAGGTGCAGGACGCTGACCTGCCGGTTCGCTGGCTGCTGCCGTCACTGGAAGACAACGGCGATAACGATTGTTGCTAAATTACTGAAAGAAAACAAGAAAATGGCGAAAACAAAACTGCATGCCGTCTCCCGCACCCAGGGCAATAACCGCGCGCTCAAAGAGGGAGAGATTTCCCTGCCGGATTTCGAGCTCGACTTCGAGGAAGTCCCGGTTCTGGTTCACGGATTCCGACGTATGGTGCGCGAACTAGCCTATGACGTCTGTGAAATGGCGCTCACGACCTATATCTGCGCGCGTGTGCATGGGGTCAAATTCACCGCCCTGCCGATTTTCCTCGTGCGGGACTTCCATCATGACGCCATTCTGCACCACGTGCCGTCGGGTCTGACCTCGCCGGCGGACCTCGCCGGCAAGCGGGTCGGCGTGAACCGGGGCTATACGGTGACGACCGGCGTCTGGGCGCGATCCATCATCCAGGAAGAGTTCGATGTCGACCTGTCGTCGATCACGTGGGCGCCATCGGGCGACGAACATGTCGCCGAATACCGCGCACCCGCAAATGTCGAACCGCTTGAGGACGGCGATCTGGAAGGCAGGCTGTCATCGGGCGATCTGGTCGCCGCCGTCGGCGCGAAGGTCGATCACCCGGACGTCGCGACGATGTTCGAAGACCCCTTCGCCGCCGCCGTCTCCGCCCTGAAAACCCGCGGGCTTTATCCGATAAACCATTGCGTCGTGGTACGCGACGACCTGTTGCAGAAAAATCCCGATATCGCCGTACAGGTGTTCGAGGCATTCGCGGCATCGAAGCGGCTTTACGTCGAAGACCTGAAAGCGGGGCGTATTTCGGCACCCGGCCGGGTCGACAAGATCCACAAGGCGGCGCTCGATTACATGGACGATCCGCTGCCCTACGGGATCGAACCCAACCGCGACACGCTGGAAAGACTGATCGGCCATGCCGTGACCCAGCAGATCATTCCGGGCCCGGTCGCACTCGAAGACCTGTTCGCGAAGCCTGTGCTGGACGCTGTCGCCTAGCCGTCGACCTGATCCAGAAATTCAAGAACCCTTGCGGGCGCATTGTCTTCGGTCTGGCCGTCGGCGGGCATGTCCCAGTAGTCGGATCCTTCCAGGCATTCGTGCAGGTAGCGCGCCGCGGACGTGGCATGAAAGGCATCGTCTCCCGGCACAATGAGCGATGGGATCTCCAGCGCCATCAGCGCTTCCGGCTCTGCGCCGGGGGCGGTGTCGCGATCGATGAGGCCCCGGTACATCGCGGTCACGGTGCGAACATAGCCCGCGGGATCAAGCGCTGCGTATTCGGCGGCGAAGGTTTCCGAATTACGGATTGGCTGCCCCCAGGGCCCGCCGCGCGGGTCGCCGGAAAAATTCTTGTCATGGCTGCGGACGAGATCGACGACCGCCTGAAGCCCGTTCTGTTCGACGAAGTCGATATGCGCGGCGAAGCGTTGATGGCTGCTGATGCGGTATTTTGCGCCGCCGACCGGCCAGTAGTGAATCATCGACAGGGTCCGGTCCGGGTGGGCTACGCCGAAGGCGGCGACGGGGCAGCAGCCCATGCAGCCTCCCATGATATGGGCCTTGTCGATGCCGAGTGCATCGAGAAGCCCGGCACCCTGGCGGACGAAATGGTCCCAGGTGATCTGCTCCACCCTGCCGCCTGACTGGCCGTTCTCGCGCCGGTCGAACAGGATACAGGTGTATCGGGCGGGGAGGTGGTCGAGCAGTTTGATCCGTTTATAGACGCCGAGGTCGGTCCACTGCTCGATCCGCGCATCGAACCCGCCCGGCGAATACATCAGCAGGGCCGGTCCCTCGCCGCGGATTTCGTAGTGGGTGTTAATCCCGTCTGTTTCGGTGAAGGGCATCTTTTCCTGCCTTTGGCAGAGCCGGGCCCGAAATCATTGCCGTCCGCCCCTGCACTTTAATTATGATCAATTCCCACAATATACTTAGAATGCTAACTTTACCGCGAACCCTTGAGAAACCCGGATGGCGACCATCGCGCGACACTATTGGAGTGATGGCGCCGGGCGGTTATAGACAGGGCATCAGAATCATCCGGGCCGGACACGGTTTCGATCCGGAAAGTGATACAGGAGAGGACACATGCTTCGCAAGGAAGTGAACGACTTACTGACCCAGACCGATGCCGGAACTCCCATGGGCGAGCTTTTCCGCCAGTACTGGCTGCCGGCGATGCTGGCCGAAGAACTGCCGGAGAACGATTGTCCGCCGGTCCGCGTCAAGCTGCTCGGTGAGAAGATGATCGCCTTTCGCGATACCGACGGCCGCTACGGCCTGATCGAGGAATTCTGCGCGCATCGGCGCGTGTCGTTATGGTTCGGCCGCAACGAGGAATGCGGCCTGCGCTGCCCCTATCACGGCTGGAAGTTCGATGTCGAAGGCAATTGCGTCGATATCCCGTCGGAAGGCGAAGACAGCAAGTTCCGCGAAGAGGTCAAGCTGAAGGCCTATCCGCTGATCAAGGTCGGCGACGTGCTCTGGACATATATGGGGCCGGAAGAAACGCGTCCGCCCGAGCCGCTGTGGGAATTCGCGACCGTGGCGCCCGAGCAGACGATCACCACCAAGCGTATCCAGGAATGCAACTGGCTGCAGGCGCTGGAAGGCGGCATTGATTCCAGCCACGTGTCGTTTCTCCATTCCCGAGAACTGGAACGCGATCCGCTGTTCAAGGGCGCCAAGGCGAACAGCTACAATATGGGCGACCTGAAACCGGTGTTCGAGGTCGAGCCGTCCGATGGCGGGCTGTATATCGGGGCACGCCGGAACGTCGAAGGCGACAAGCATTACTGGCGCGTCACCCAGTGGGTCATGCCGTGCTTCACAATGATCGCGCCGCGCGCCGACCATCCGCAACACGGCCATTTCTGGGTGCCCATCGACGATGAAAACTGCTGGACGTGGAGCTACGATTACCATCCGACCCGCCCGTTGACGGCGGAAGAGCGTCAGGCCTGTCTCGACGGCAAGGGCATTCACACCAAGAACATCCCCGGCACGTTCCGCCCCGAGCAGAACAAGGACAACGACTATATGATGGACCGGGAAGCCCAGAAGCGGGGCGAGACCTATTCGGGCGTCTTCGGGTTCGGCATGCAGGATGCAAGCCTTCAGGAATCCATGGGACCGATTGTCGACCGTAGCCGTGAAAACCTTGTCCAGACCGATTACGGTATCGTCATGACCCGGAACCGGCTGCGCAAGGCGGCGACCGACCTGAAGGAAAAAGGTATCCTGCCCCCCGGCCGCGATCCGGAGCATATGAAGGTGCGCTCGATTGCGGTGGTGCTCGATACCAACCTGAAATATGCCGAAGCCTGTCAGGACGAGATGCAGGCCGCGCCGGGCAAGGTGCGCGCCACCGTTTAAGGCGCTTTCGCCATATTGTTACCTAAACGAAAAGGGCCCAGCAGAGGAAATTCTGCGGGGCCCTTGTGTTTGAAAATACGGCCGGTCAGATTTTCAGCCGGCTGAACACTTTCTGCACATTGCCGCTGAACACCTGGGCCTTTTCGGCTTCGGTCAGGTTCGGGGTGCCGTCGATATAGCGCTTTGTGTCGTCGTAATTGAATCCGGTTTCCGGATCGACGCCGCGCACGGCCCCCACCATTTCGGAGGCGAACAGGATATTCTTGGTCGGGATGACCTTGGTCATGCAGTCGATGCCCGGCTGGTGATAGACGCATGTATCGAAATACACGTTGTTGAGCAGATGTTCGTCCAGCGTCGGTTTGCCCATGTCCTGCGCGAGGCCGCGGTAACGGCCCCAGTGGAACGGCACCGCACCGCCGCCATGGGGGATGATGAATTTCAGCGTCGGGAAATCCTTGAACAGATCGCCGAGAATCAGCTGCATGAACACCGTCGTGTCGCCCGCGATGTAATGGGCGCCGGTGTGATGGAAGTTCGGATTGCACGACCCGGACACATGCAGCATGCCGGGCACGTCCAGTTCGACCATTTTCTCCCACAGCGGATACCACCACTTGTCGGTGATCGGCGGGTCGGTCCACCACGCGCCGGAGGGATCCGGGTTCACGTTGCAGCCGATAAAGCCCATCTCGTTGACGCAGCGTTCCAGTTCGGGGATCGATTTCGCCGGCTCGACGCCGGGATACTGGGGCAACTGGCAGACCGGCACGAACTTGTCGGGATAGATGTCGCAGACCCGGCGGATCATGTTGTTGCAGATTTCCGCCCAGTAATAGGATGTCTGTTCGGTGCCGAGATGATGGCCCATGCCGACGGCGCGGGGCGAGAAGATCGTCTTGTCGATGCCGCGCTCGCGCAGCAGCCTGATCTGGTTGGGCTCGAGCCGTTCGCGGATTTCGTCATCCGAAATTTTCAGGTCCGCCGGCGTCGGCATGAAAGAGGGATCAGCGTCGAGCGCTTCGAGCTGCGACTTGCGGTAATCCGTGAGCTGCGAGGGCTCGGTGGTGTAATGGCCATGGCAATCGATGATCACGATTTTATCCCTTCGTTCCGGTATCAGGCAGGCGCGCATCCGCCGCGCCGTTGACTATTCTAATGCAACATCGCGCGCATTTCTGCAAATACCGGCCGGGCTATGCCGCAACGGCCCTCGATACGTTATAAATAATGGAACGGTCGGATCTTTGTTACGGTCTGCCAAGTTTCAGTCTGGAGAGAGTCAGGGAATGGGTGAGTTCGCAGTAGGGCAATCGGTGCCGCGGGAAGAGGACCCGAGGCTTCTGACAGGCGCCGGAGAGTTTCTGGACGATGTGAACCTGCGCGGCCAGGCGTGGGGTCATGTCCTGCGGTCGCCCCATGCGATGGCCGACATAAAATCGATCGATATCGAAGAGGCGGAAAAAGCGCCCGGCGTTCTGCGTATCCTGACGGGCGCGGACTGGGCGGCCGAAAACTACGGCGGGCTGCCCTGCGAGGATGCGACCAAGAAGCGGCCGGACGGATCGCCCATGTATCATCCGACCTGGCCGGCGCTGGTCCACGGTCGTGCCCGGCTGGTCGGCGATTGCGTCGCCTTCGTGGTCGCGGAGACCGAACTGCAGGCCCGCGACGCCGCAGAGCTGATACAGGTGGAATATGCCCCGCTGCAATCGGTGTCGGGCGTGGAACGCGCGGTGGCGCCGGACGCGCCGGCGGTATGGCCCGATTGCGCCGACAATGTCTGTTTCGTCGAGACAAAGGGCGATGCGGCGGCGGTCGATGCGGCATTTGCAAAAGCGGATCACATCGTCCGCCAGAAGCTGGTCAATAACCGGGTCACGGCGGTGGCGCTGGAACCGCGCGGCTGTATCGGCGATTACGACAGCCGCTATGGGCGCTACACGCTGTATACGGGTCTGCAGAATCCGCACCCGCTGCGCTACCAGATCGCGCGGCAGGTTTTCGATATTCCGGAAACCAGCCTGCGGATTGTTCCGGGCGATGTCGGCGGCAGCTTCGGGATGCGCGGCGGTACCTATAACGAACTGGTGCTGGTGCTCTGGGCGTCGCGCCTGACCGGACGGCCGGTGAAGTGGCGCTGCGACCGGTCGGAAGGATTCATGTCTGACAGCCACGGGCGCGACAATGTCAGCGATGTGGCGCTGGCCCTGGACAAGGACGGCAAGTTCCTCGGGCTCAAGGTCAGCACGCTTGCCGATATGGGCGCGTATCTCGCGATCCGTGGGCCGCGCCCGCCGACCAATAATCTCGGCACGCTGGCCGGTGTCTACCGCACGCCGGCGGTCTATGTGGAAATCACCGGCGTGTTCACCAATACCGTGCCGACCAATCCCTATCGCGGCGCCGGCGCGCCGGAGGCCGCCTACCTGGGCGAGCGCCTGATCGACATGGCGGCGCGCGAGCTCGGCATGGACCCGGCCAAAATCCGCCAGATCAACAGCGTGACGCCCGACCAGATGCCGTGGACCAACGCGCTCGGCTTCACCTACGATTGCGGCGATTTTCCCGGCAACATGGAAAAAGCGCTGGAGGCCGCGGGGTATAAGGATTTCGAGAGCCGCCGGGCCGAGGCCGCGGCGCGCGGCATGCTGCGCGGGATCGGCTTTTCCAACACAGTCAAAAAGACCTCTTCGCCCTTCCCTGAAACCAGCAGCATCCGCTTCGATCCGTCCGGCACTGTCACCCTGATGATGGGCACGGTCAGCCACGGGCAGGGGCATGAAACCGTGTTCAAACAGATCGTCTGCGACCGGCTCGGGATCGCGCCGTCATCGATCCGCTACGTGCAGGGCGATACCGATATCGTTTCCTACGGGCGCGGCACGTTCAATTCCCGTTCCATGTCGATCGGCGGCTCGGCCGTCTCCCTCGCCTGCGACAAGACGATCGAGAAGGCAAAACGCATCGCCGCCCACATGCTCGAATCCGCCGTGGACGATATCGATTTTGCCGATGGCGTGTTCACGGTCGGTGGGACCGACCGGTCCGTGACCATCCTCGAGGTCGCGACGGCCGCATTCCGCCCCGGCGCCATGCCCGCCGATATCGAGCCCGGCCTGTACGAGACCGGCACCTTCGCGCCGCAATACTGGAACTGGCCGACCGGCGTGCAGGTCTGCGAGCTGGAAATCGACCCCGAGACGGGGGAGACGTCGGTCGTGAATTTCGTCTGCGTTGACGATGTCGGCACCGTGGTGAACCCGATGCTGCTGAAAGCGCAGATGCATGGCGGCATCCTTCAGGGTGTCGGCCAGGCGCTGGTCGAAGACATCGTCTACGACGCGGACGGCCAGCTGATCAGCGGATCTCTGATGGATTACTGCCTGCCGCGCGCGGATGATATCTGCAACATGGACATCATCAGTGCGCCGACGATCACGGAATCGAACCTGATCGGCGCCAAGGGCGGCGGCGAATCCGGTCCGACCGGCGCGCTGCCCGCGACCATCAATGCCGTGGTCGATGCGCTCAAACCGTTGGGCATCGCGCATATCGACATGCCGGCGACACCGCAGCGTATCTGGCAGACGATACAGGCGGCGAAAGCGACCTGACGCGCAGGCTGCCTGCCTAATTCGATTCCCGAAGATGCGCCCAGCGGTCCCAGGCCTCGCGGCGGGCCTCGGGCGATGGCTGGTTGACCGTCTGGAATTCGTCCTTCCAGTGGAACGGGCGGCAGGCATTGATGATGGCGCGGCTGTTATAGAGCTTGCCGGCGGCCCGGTCGTCGGGCGAGATCACCGGGTCCAGCGCGGACGACCAGGCGTTCTTGATGAAGCCGATATCGTCCGCCGGGTCGCAGCGCGTGCATGCCGCCCAGATGACCTCTTCCAGGTTGGTCACATCGACGTCTTCGTCGACCACGATCACGAAGCGGCCGAGATACGCCCCCGCATGGCACATGGCAGCGATATGGCCCGCCTGAACGGCGTGGCCGGGATAGCGCTGCTTGATCGCGACGGCGAGGAACAGGCGCGATCCGCCGACCTCATGCGCCCACACCTCGGTCACGTCGGGCACGCCCGCGCGGGCGATGTTTTCCTTCAGGATCGCCGACCGGCTGATCGCCCGGTAGCGCGCATATTCGTAGGGCAGGCGGATATGGGCGGCCCCCAGCAGGATCGGATCATCGCGGTGATAGATCGCCGAGATATCGACCCAGGGTTCCGCCTCCATCCGGCCGCCCTGATAGCCCAGCCATTCGCCGAACGGGCCTTCCGGCGCGGTATTGCCGGGATGAATAAACCCTTCGATCACCACCTCGGAAGCCGCCGGGAAGGGCAGGCCGGTATGTTTGCCGGTCACGCATTCGACCGCATGACCGCGATAGGCGCCCATCATGTCGAGCTCGCACATGCCTTCGGGCGCTTCGGTGGACGATGTCAGGAAGGACAGCGGATCGGTGCCGACGACGATGCAGACCGGCATCGGCTCGCCCCGTGCCATGTATTTGTCCCGGTGGATTCGTCCGTGCTTGCCGGGTGAGATATAAAGCGCGACCCGTTTTTCATCGTGGATCATCACGCGGTACGTGCCGCAGTTTATCCAGCCGGTATCGGGATCGCGGGTGATGATGAAACACCCTGTGCCGATATATCGCCCGCCGTCCTCCGGGTTCCACAACGGGGCGGGGAACTTGGTGACGTCGATGTCGTCGCCTTCAAGGATGTTTTCGAACACGGGGCCGCTATCAATGAGCTGATGCGGGATGGGGTCCAGCTTCTTGGTGTGCTCGTTGTAGCCGCGCGACAGTTCGAGCTTGTTGAAGTCTTCCGGGAACCCCAGCGTCAGATTCTTGCGTGTGCCGGTGAACCAGTTGATCAGGATACGGAACCCCGGCGGACAGCCCTCGACATCATCGAACAGGATCGATGGCGTGCCTTCGTCGTGACACATCACTTCGACCACCTGGCCGATATCCGTATGCCAGTTGGCGCCCTTGACGACTTTGAGGTCGCCTTTGGCTTCGACCGCGGCAAGCCATTCGCGCAGGTCGTCATATTGCAGGGCGCAACCGGTATTGGTCGCAGCGGCGGGGAGCGTTTCAGCGGAATCTGTCATGGCCGCATTTTATCATAACGGCAAGCGGGCGTCAGCCTGCCGGTCTGAAAAGGATTCAGCCTATCTCCCTGTGCTGCTCCAGGCCGAGGTGTTTCCGGATTCGAAACCGTCCAGGAAGATATTCCGGGTCATGTGGTCGCGGTCGCTATTGGCGATCTGCGTCCGGACCCGGTTATTGGCGGCCTGCGGCGCCGGTGCGACTGCCGGTGTGGTCGCAGTTGCAGTCGAAGTCGCCGTCTGTGGCTTTGCCGGAGGCGGTGACCACGGCCCCTCGCGGCGAAAGTCCCCGAACAGCTTGTTGCTGGTTTCCTTCACTTCGCCGAAAACATGATTGGCATTCTCGCCGGTGCCGACCGCCAGCAGCTTGCCGTCCGGCGTTCTGATGATCTCGATGTCGTATGCGTTGCCGGCCAAAACCCCTTTCATTGTGCCGGCACTCGTACCCGCCGGCCGCGTCGGCGGTACGATGATCGCCGGGCGATTATTGATGAAGGTCGGAGCGCTGCCGGCGGGTGCCGGCGTGGATGGCGTCGATACGCCACCGCTGTTGGCCGAGGCAAGGCCGTCCGGCGTTGTAGTGACCGCGGGCGGCACGATGATCGCCGGGCGGTTGTTGATGAAGGTCGGGGCACTGCCGGCCGGGGCTGGGGTGGATGGCGTGGTCACACCCCCGCTATTGGCCGATGCGAGGCCGTCGCGGGTTACGGTAGGCGCCCTGAGTGCCTGCGCCTGGGCGTCGCGCAGTGACGCACCCGTACGCATAGCGTCCAGAGCGGCTTCGGCCTGTTGCCGGGTTCTGAAAAAGGCACGTGCGCCGGTCGCGGGGTCATCAATGTAAATATCGTGTATCTCGCCGTCCCATTTGTCTGTCACCACGGGTGCCCGGAAATCGTTCGGGACCCTGCCGACGATTGTGCCGATGATATTCCTGTCCATCGCGCTTCTTCTGGCAGCTGTTACCTGCGCCATCGCGTCGTTCCAGGACATACCGTTTCTCAGGGCCTCCTGAAATCCTTCCGCCTCGGCAAAATTCTCGAACCTCTCACGTTCTCCTGTCTGGCGATTGAGCACGGTGAGGGTCCCCTCGCCGTCAATGGTCATGTAGCGCTGAGAGAACAAGCGCTTCGCCTCGGCATCGCTGATGCGACCCGCCTTGTCGGCGTTATCCGCTGTTGCTGCTTTGTCGTCAGGGGCAACAATAATCGCGGGTCTTTCGTTGCCGACGATGGGGGCAGGTGCCGAACCCGGCGCCGCCGGTGTAACGGGCGTCGATACCCCGCCGGGATTGGCGGATGCGAGGCCGTCGCCGGTCGTGGCGACGCTGCGGTTGGACATCGCCTCGCGCACAGCGTCTTTCAGCGGAATGCCGTTTCTCACGCCGCTCGCGATCGTATCGGCAAGGTTGCGGTCCTTGATCACGATCCGATCGCCGGAATTGGGATCGAAAACCACGAATTCCCCTTCCGCGTTGCGGGTGATCTCGGGGAGCCGGGTCCCGGGCGGTACCTGGTTGGCGCGGGGCACGGTTGCCGGGGACGAGGAGCCGCCACGGTCGGAGAAGTAATAGCTAAAACCTGAAACGCCGCTCTCGCCGCCAATGACCGGGACCAGATTCACTTTGTTGGTAAAAGCAGTTCCGATATCCCCGCGGAGCCGTATGTCGATGCCGACGAGAATGGTGCTGACATAATTCGTCAGGTCTGAATTGTCCTGCTGCGGTGTCGAATAGAGCGAGAGGGATGACATGCTCGGCTGGAGTCCAAAATTTCTGGCTATCCCCCCGAATCGTGTAGAAAGGCCCCCGGCACCGCCGAGAGTGGTATCGGATCCGATGCCGAACTGCCCCGCCTTGTCGGTGTTATCCGCTGCGGCTGCTCTGTCGTCAGGGGCATCAACAATCGCCGGTCTTTCGTTGCCGACGATTGGGGCAGGTCCCGAACCGGGCACCGGATTTATGGCAAACGCGTTGGCCGGTTTGTTCTCCCAGTCCGGATCGTTGAACGGGTAATTTATATGACCGCTGACATACAGTGAATTCAGCTCTTCCGCCTTTTTGAACTTTTCCGGCCAATCTGCCCGGTTTTCCAGCAGTTCGGTCGTCTCGCCCGTTCGCGGATCGACAAAATTGTTTCCGGCCGAGCCGAACGGGTCGATTTGTCCCTGCGTCAGATTCTGGGCGTAGGGCGATATGAACCGTTGTGCGGTCGACCAGTCGATTGCCGGTACCGTTCCGCGGTCGGCGGTTTGATAGAAATCGAATGCCTGCGACGTGCCGGGGATGGTTATGTTTGCAGACGTGACTGGCGCTTCGACCGGGTTTTGCTTGTAATAGTCAACCGAGCGCTGGTCCCATTCCGGATCGTTGAACGGATATCCGATTTCTCCATTAACAAAGGCCGTGTTCAGGCGATCGGCGACTTTCACCCTGTCCGGCCATTGGTCCGGGTTTTCGGAAATACTGATCGATTCTCCCGTGAGGGGGTCCATAAAGAAGGAGCCACCCCCGCCGAACGGGTCGACATTGCCGGATGTCTGATTGGCTGCATAGGGACCGGTGCCGGGAATATTCGAAAAATCGAGTGCCGCAATGGGTGCCGGGCCTCCGCATCCGCCCGGCCCGCAGCTTCCGAACCCGGGCTGGGGCTCGGATGTCCACAAATCGTTGCCGCAGCCGGGGCCGCCGCTGTCGCACTGATAGCCGCTATTCGGGTTGGCGCCAAAGACGTCTCCCAGCAGATCGTTTCCGGTGCATCCGCCCAGATCGCAATTGGCCGGGCCCAGCGACCGATCGTCAAATCCTCGTCCCGATATCATAATAATATCGGTCTCCGGATCGGATGTGCCTCCTAATATCACGGGGTCGGCCCCTGGATCGGGTGTGCCTCCGATGCCACCGACATCCGGCCCGAAGTGAAATGGGGCGCCGCCAAGCTGGTTATTCAGGTTCAGCAGTCCAGCTCCTGTCTCGGTGCCGCTGGGCGCGGCGCAGCAGGGTCCGGAGACGCCCCCGCTGTTCCAGGTGATCGTGCCGTTCGCATTCACGGTGACACTGGTCGATCCGTTCGGAATACCAACAGGGCAGGCACCCTGATTGCCAAAATGCGTACACTGGGCGGCGGCTTCCTGCGACGCGGGACCCGTCAGACCGAATACAACCCAGAAAGTCGATAGAAACAGGATCTTGCGCATGTCGTTTCTCCTTCGGACAAGCTGCGCCGGTTTAAAACCGCGCGGATATCCCGAAATTGATTGAGGTCTGCTCGTAGTCGAAAAAGCTGATGTTCGACACGTTGTTTAGATATTGCCAGCTGGCGAAGGCGGAGACGTTCTCGACACCGAAAATCTCAATAGGCCGTTCGACAAACAGGTTAAGCCGATCGATCTTATCTTCCCGTTTGAAGGCGAAACCGGCGCCTGCCAGACTGTTTCGTTCGGAATAACTGTCGCGCTGCGAGGTGTAGTTCAGCGTCGCGGTGATGCGCAGCGGAAATTCGCGGGAAACCGAGATGAAGCGACCGTAACCTGTGTAGTCGTAATCTGCGCCTTCGGCATTGTTGAAGGTGCGGGATAGCCCGAAGCGGAGATTGACGCCAAGCGGCAGGATCGGTCCGTCCAGCAACGTGTTGTGCGAGATCGTCGCAATTCGCGTGGTGACATCGCGGTCGAGCACACGGCGGACCGGGTCCGAGGTGTAGTTGGTTGGTGCAACGCTGAAACTCAGCGACGTCTGATCCGACGCTCCCCAGCGATAGGCTGCCGAGGGCGTGATCGTCGTCTGCTGAACGGCGGTTTCGCTGTCTGTCGCGGACAGGCTGTGGGACAGCCTCAATCCCCCGTCGATTCGATCGGTGATGCGCCGACGATAGTCGAGATAGAAGTTGTTGGACGTCGAATCGAACCCATCGATCTTTGAATACGATTCATGTGTAAATCCGTAGCCTGCCGTCAGCGAATCGTTGTTATCCAGCTGCCAGGAGTAGCCGACATCGAGTTGCGTGCGGTTAAACCGGGAAGATTTGGATGAAACGTCACCTGGCAGAATCGCTCCGTCCGGCAGGCCGACCACATTACTGTTTTCACCGACCGAGAGCGCAAGGGCGGCAAACCAGGGCTTTCGCTTCGCTCGCGGAGCCGCGGCAGCACGGCGCAATGTGTCGCGCAGAATATTGCCGGTACGGCTGTCCGGATTTTCCTGCAGGATATCCGTCAGGGCCGTGGCGACACCCTTGGTATCCTTGCGCAGGGCGGCAATATTGGCGAGGTAATAGGTCGCCGTCGGTTTCAGGGTGGCGTCGAGTTCGATGGCGCGTTTCAGTTCCCGCTCCGCCTCGTCCAGCCTGCCGTCACCGATATAGGCGCGACCGAGAAATTCGCGCGCTTTCGCATTTGTCGGATTTTCTTTGACGTAAGGTTCCAGGACGGTGATCGCCAGGCCGGTACGTCCCTGCGCGATTGCCGCCCAGCCTGCTTCGAGACCGAGTTGCCGGTTTGTCACCTTCAGCGCCCACATGCGTTGGAAGGATTCGAGGGCCGCTCCGTGCTGCCCGATCCGGTTCAGCGCGACGCCCAGGTAAAACATGGCGCGTGGATCTTTCGGGTCCAGCTGGACGGCGCCGTTGAAATATTTTGTGGCAGCAATGAACTGGCCGGCTTTGAGCTGCACCAGCCCAAGCGCCACCAGCCGGTCGGATGAATCGGATGCAAGAGCCTGATGAGAATAAGTACTCATTGCGACCAGAACAGCTGCCGCAAACGCCCTCTTCCGGATACTTAGAAAATACCTGCCCCAATGCCTGCCTGATGACATTACACTACCCCCGATTAACTACCGACGCCGCTTCGCCAACACAAATAAAAATGCACAGCACAATACGAAGTGGATTTTATCCGGTGCGCTACCCGCCGACCCCCGAATTTTCGCGTATTTTATTGATCTCACCTTATCCGACGTTTTTATCGGACTCCAAGCAAAACCATAAGATAGCTATTGATTGTGGAGTCTCTTCTGTTCCGGATCGATCGTCATTCGTCCGGTTCCGAGCATGAAGTTTTTGACTTTGCCGCTGAATGGAAAGTCGAATCTGCGACTGAAGCGACAAAGATTAAGGCACCGGGAAAGCCGATTGATAAGGGGCGGGCTGAAAATGCCGCGGCGACGTGAAGATGACCGCCTATTGAAATAGGGGTTGGGATTTCGTATCGCTGTGCATTAGAAATCCCCACCGCAGTTCCTATGCCGATTATTCAGCGTCATATAAGTGTGACGCGGGCGGTGGCGCCGGTTCTGAGGTTGGTCCCGCCGGGGCCGTGGCACGTATGTGATAGAATACATTTTTTCGAAGGGCGCGGATATTGCGACAAAACAAGAAAATGAATCCGGACAGGGCAGAGATGGACAAGATGACACCGGGAGTCCGCCCGCTTTACGCTGGCCTCAATTCACCGCAGGGCCTGTATAATCCGGCGAACGAACACGATGCCTGTGGCATCGGGATGATCTGCTCGATCCGCAATGAGCCGAGCCGCAAGGTTGTCGAAGACGGGCTGAAGATACTTTGCAATCTCGAGCACCGGGGCGCGGTCGGCGCCGACCCCAAGGCGGGCGACGGTGCCGGTATCCTGATTCAGTTGCCGCACGAATTTTTCGCTGCAGAAATGAAGGCGCTTGGTTTGGACCTGCCGGAGCGGGGGCATTACGGTGTGGCGCATCTGTTCATGCCGCGCGATCAGGGACATCGCCAGGCGATTGAAGCCGCCTACGAAATGTCGACGATTCAGGAAGGGCTGAAAGTCATCGGCTGGCGCGATGTGCCGGTGGATTCGTCCGTGCTCGGCGAGAGCGTAAAGCCGACCGAGCCTGTACACCGCCAGGTCTTCATTGCGCGCGGCAGCGATATTGCCGACGACGAGACCTTCGAACGCAAGCTGTTTGTCGCCCGCAAGGTCGCCTCCAACCATGTCCGGGAGAAACATCCCGAGGCGGCGGTCGGTTACTACCCGGTGTCGTGCTCGTCGCGCACGATCGTCTATAAGGGCCTCGTTCTCGCCGACGGCGTGGCGAGGTACTACAAGGATCTGCAGGACCCCCGCGTGGTGTCTGCACTGGCGCTGGTACATCAGCGGTTCTCGACCAATACCTTCCCGTCCTGGCCGCTCGCCCATCCCTACCGGATGATCTGCCACAACGGCGAAATCAACACGCTGCGCGGCAATTCGAACTGGATGGCGGCGCGGCAGGCAACGATGTCGTCTCCGACATTCGGCGACGACATGCAGAAGTTGTGGCCGATTTCCTATGAAGGGCAGTCGGATTCCGCATGTTTCGACAACGCGCTGGAACTGCTCTATCAGGGCGGTTACTCGCTGCCGCACGCCATGATGATGCTCATCCCGGAAGCCTGGGCGGGAAATCCGCTGATGGATGAAACGCTGCGCGCTTTCTATGAATACAACGCAGCCTTGATGGAACCCTGGGACGGCCCGGCCGCGATTGCCTTCACGGACGGCAAGGTGATCGGCGCCACGCTGGACCGCAACGGTCTGCGCCCCGCCCGGTATCTGGAGACAAAGGACGGTTTCGTGCTGCTCGCTTCCGAAATGGGCGTGCTGGATATTCCGGAAGAAAACATTGTCCGCAAATGGCGGCTTCAGCCCGGCAAAATGCTGCTGATCGATCTCGAACAGGGCAAAATCGTCTCGGATGAGGAACTGAAAGCGGAACTTGCCAACAGCCATCCCTACAAGGAATGGCTGGCGCATACACAGATACAGCTTCGGGATCTGCCCGTCACCGGCCGCGCGCCCAACGTCTCGGCAGCGTCGCTGTTGAAACGCCAGCAGGCCTTCGGCTATTCCGAGGAGGACATCAAGTTTCTGATGTCGCCGATGGCGCAGACCGGTCAGGAAGCGACCGGCGCCATGGGAACGGATACGCCGCTTTCGGCGCTGTCTTCGCGTTCGAAAACGCTTGCGTCGTATTTCAAGCAACTCTTCGCCCAGGTCACGAATCCGCCGATCGATCCGATCCGCGAGGAAATCGTGATGTCGCTGGTTTCGTTTATCGGACCGCGCCCGAACCTGCTCGACCTGGAGGGGACATCCAGCCTTAAAAGGCTCGAGGTGCGTCAGCCGATCATCTCCAACGAGGAGTTGGAGAAAATCAGGGCGATCGGCGATATCGCCGACAATCAGTTCAAGACCATCACGCTGGACATCACCTATAACGTCCAGCGCGGCGCCGAGTATATGGAAGAGGCGATCGAGAACGTCTGCGCGCGCGCGGAAACGAGTGTCGCCGAAGGCTATAACATTATTATCCTGTCAGATCGTCTGATGGCGGCGGACAGGGTGGCGATTCCGTCTCTCCTGGCAACCTCGGCGGTGCATCATCATCTGATCCGCAAGGGTCTTCGGACGTCTCTCGGCCTGGTTGTGGAAACCGGTGAAGCGCGCGAAGTCCATCATTTTGCGACCCTCGCCGGTTTCGGCGCCGAGGCGGTTAATCCTTGGCTGGCCTTTGAGACACTGGATGCCATGTGCGGGAAGATCGATGGCGATCAGGGTCATGAGGAAGTCGACAAGCGCTTCATCAAGGCGATCGACAAAGGCCTGCTGAAGGTGATGTCCAAGATGGGCATTTCGACCTACCAGTCCTATTGCGGCGCGCAGATATTCGACGCCGTCGGCCTGAAATCATCCTTTGTCGAAAAGTATTTCACCGGCACGCATACCGCAATCGAGGGCGTCGGGCTGGCCGAGATTGCTGCGGAGACGCTGATGCGTCACGCGGATGCCTTCGGCAACAATCCCATCTACAGGCACGCGCTGGATGTAGGCGGCGAATATGCATTCCGTATCCGCGGCGAAAAGCATTCCTGGACCCCTCAGACGGTTGCCGACCTGCAGCATGCGGTGCGCGGCCAGCTGCCGGAAAAATACCGGTCCTATGCGGCGGCGATCAACGAACAGAGCGAACAGCTGATGACGCTCCGCGGCCTGTTCCGTCTGAAGCCGGCGGCGGAGACCGGTCGCACGCCGGTACCGCTGGACGAGGTCGAACCGGCTGTCGATATTGTCAAAAGATTTGCCACCGGTGCGATGTCCTTTGGGTCGATCAGCCGCGAGGCCCATACCAATCTCGCCATCGCTATGAACCGGATCGGCGGGAAATCGAATACCGGCGAGGGCGGTGAAGAGGCCGATCGCTTCGTGCCGATGGAAAACGGCGATTCCATGCGCTCCGCGATCAAACAGGTAGCTTCGGGACGTTTCGGCGTGACCACCGAATATCTGGTCAATGCCGACATGATCCAGATTAAAATGGCACAGGGCGCGAAACCGGGCGAGGGCGGACAGCTGCCCGGCCACAAGGTGGATGCCGTCATTGCCAAGGTGCGGCATTCAACGGCCGGTGTCGGGCTGATCTCTCCGCCGCCGCATCACGATATCTATTCGATCGAAGACCTCGCACAGCTCATCTTCGATCTGAAGAACGTGACGCCGACGGCGGCAATCAGCGTGAAGCTGGTATCCGAAATCGGGGTTGGCACGGTGGCGGCAGGCGTTTCCAAAGCACGTGCCGATCATGTCACGATTTCAGGTTTCGAGGGCGGTACCGGCGCGTCGCCGCTGACCTCGATCAAGCATGCCGGCTCGCCGTGGGAGATCGGCCTTGCCGAGACCCAGCAAACCCTGGTGATGAACGACCTGCGCGGCCGGATAGCGGTTCAGGTCGATGGCGGGCTTCGCACCGGGCGCGATGTTGCTGTGGGCGCTCTGCTCGGCGCGGACGAATTCGGTTTTGCCACCGCGCCGCTGATTGCATCGGGCTGCATCATGATGCGGAAGTGCCATCTGAATACCTGCCCGGTCGGCATCGCGACGCAGGATCCGGAACTTCGCAAGAAATTCACCGGAGAGCCGGAGCATGTCGTCAATTTCTTCTTCTATGTGGCGGAAGAACTGCGTGAACTGATGGCTGAAATGGGCTTTCGGACCATCAACGACATGATTGGCCAGACCGACGTGCTCGATACCACGCGGGCGATCAGTCACTGGAAAGCGAACGGGCTCGACTTCAGCAAGCTGTTCTTCCGGCCGCCCGAAGCCGACCGTGTCGATATACATCATACGACATCACAGAATCATCCGATCCAGGATATCCTGGACCGTAAATTCATCGAGGTGGCAGCGCCCGCGATAGAGAGCGGCACGTCGGTTCAGGCGGAATTCCCGATCCGGAATACCGACCGATCAGCCGGCACAATGCTGTCGGGACAGCTGGCGCTCAAATACGGCCATGCCGGCCTGCCGGACGATACGATCTGGTTCACGCTCAAAGGCGTTGCCGGGCAGAGCTTCGGCGCCTGGGTCACCCAGGGCGTTACCCTGGAACTCATCGGCGAAGCCAACGACTATGTCGGCAAGGGCCTGTCGGGCGGCAAACTGATTGTCCGCCCCGATCCCGAGAGCGGTATAGACCCGGACGAGAGCATGATAGTCGGCAACACGGTCCTGTATGGTGCGATAAACGGCGAATGCTATTTCCGCGGCATCGCCGGCGAACGTTTCGCCGTGCGCAATTCCGGCGCGATTGCCGTTGTCGAAGGCGCAGGAGATCACGGGTGCGAATACATGACCGGCGGGATCGTCGTCGTGCTCGGCGAAACGGGCCGGAACTTCGCTGCCGGCATGTCGGGCGGGATCGCCTACGTTCTCGACGAATCCGGTGAATTCGAGCGGCGCTGCAATCTGTCGATGGTCGATCTGGAACCGGTCGAGGACGAAGAGGAAGTGATGGAGAAACTCCATCGCTCCGATATCGAATCTCACGGACTGGTCGATGTGAAATCCGATATGACCCGGTTCGATGCCGAACGGCTGCGTCAGCTCATACAGAATCATGTTCATTACACCGCTTCGACCCGAGGGCAGGACATTCTGGATAACTGGGAAACCTACCTGCCGAAATTCGTCAAGGTGATGCCGGTCGAATACCGCCGCGCATTGCAGGAATTGCAGGTCGAGCAGACTGGCGAGATGAATATCGGGATGAGGAGAAGCTGATGGGCAAGGTTACGGGCTTCATCGAGATAGAGCGGCACGACCGCACCTATAAACCGGCCAGCGACCGCATCCGGAACTACAATGAATTCGTCATCCCGCTCGAAGAGCGTGACCTGGAACGCCAGGCCGCCCGCTGCATGGATTGCGGTATTCCGTTCTGTCACAACGGCTGCCCTGTGAATAACCAGATTCCCGACTGGAACGATCTCGTCTACCAGTCGGACTGGGAACAGGCGTCGCTCAATCTTCATTCGACCAATAACTTCCCCGAGTTCACGGGCCGGATCTGTCCGGCACCCTGCGAGGCCGCCTGCACGCTGAATATCGACGATTCCCCGGTGACGATCAAAACGATCGAATGCGCGATCGTGGACAGGGCATGGGAAGAAGGCTGGATCACGCCGCAGGTTCCCGAGGTCGCGACCGGCAAGAAAATCGCCATCGTCGGCTCCGGTCCCGCGGGCCTGGCTGCTGCGCAACAGCTCGCGCGGGCCGGTCATGATGTCCATGTCTACGAAAAGAACGAGACCCCGGGCGGCCTTTTGCGGTTCGGGATCCCGGATTTCAAGATGGAGAAGCATCTCATCGACCGGCGCGTCGAACAGATGGTCGCCGAGGGCGTGACATTTCACTGCGGTGTCCATGTGGGCGTCGACATGACCGCGGCCGAGCTTGAAGCCAATCACGACGCCGTACTGCTCTCCGGCGGTTCGGAGAAACCGCGCGATCTGCCCGTAGAGGGGCGCGATCTGGACGGGGTCCATTTTGCTATGGAATTTTTGCCCCAGCAGAATCGGCGCGTGGCCGGCAGTAATCTGGATGGCGATATCGAACCGATCCTCGCGACCCAGAAACATGTCGTTGTCATTGGCGGCGGGGATACCGGCTCCGACTGCATCGGCACGTCGATCCGTCAGGGGGCGCTTTCTGTCACCCAGCTCGAGATCATGCCGGAGCCGCCGGAAAAGGAGAACAAGGGCCTCACCTGGCCGCACTGGCCGCTCAAAATGCGGACATCTTCCAGCCAGGCAGAGGGCGCGCAGCGCGACTTTTCGGTTACTACGAACAGCATGGGAGGCGAAGACGGGCGCGTAACCCATATCAACTGTCAGCGGGTCGATGAAAAATTCCAGCCGATTGAGGGCACGGAATTCGAGCTGAAGGCGGATCTGGTCTTGCTGGCGATGGGTTTCGTGCATCCGATCGCCGAGGGCATGCTGAATGAGCTGGGCGTTGAACTGGACGGGCGCGGCAATGTCAAAGCGGACACCGTTGCGTATCGGACAAACCGCGAAAAAATCTTTACCGCCGGTGACATGCGCCGTGGACAGTCGCTCGTGGTCTGGGCGATTCGCGAAGGCCGTCAGGCGGCGCATGCCATCGATAAATACCTGATGGGGACGACCGAGTTACCGCGCTGAGCGGTTCGTTTTTCCGTCGCAAGGAGCCCGACCGTGGACGACAAGAAAGAAACCCATATACCCGATCTCAGCTTTCGGGCGGCACTAGGCCGTCTTGATGCGTCAAACCTGCTGCTCAAAGTCGCGGACGAAGTGGATACCGACCTCGAAATGACCGGCGTGCTGTTCAAGCAGACAGAGCGCGCGATGCTTTTCAAGAACGTCCGCGGCTACGATACGCGGGTCATCGGCAATTTTCTCGGTTGCGAGGAAAACGTCCTCGCTATTTACGAACATGATATTTCAGGCCTACGGGAATATATCGGTGAAGGGCTCGCTAACCCGATTGCGCCGAAGAAAGTCGATCAGGGTCCGGTGCAGGCCGTTTACCGAAACAACCCCGACCTTCTCGAATACCTGCCTTTGCCGCGTTACGCGCCCAATGACGGCGGTCGCTACATTTCGGGCGGCGTGGTTATCGCAAAGGATCCCGATACGGGTGTAAATAATGCGTCCTATCACCGGTTCATGCATGTCGAGGATAACAAGCTGCTGATCCAGCTCGATCTCGGCCGCGATCTGCGGGCGCTGTGGGAACGGGCAAAGGAGAAAGGCGAGGAACTGCCGATCGCTATCGTCATTGGCGCCGATGTCGGGCTTCAATACGCGGCGGGCATGATGGGTGCGCAGTTGCCCCGGGATATGGATGAATATGCCGTCGCGTCCGGTCTTTCGCGCAAGCCGCTCGAACTGATCGATTGCAAGACGATTCCGCTGCAGGTGCCGGCGGATGCGGAATTCGTCATGGAGGGCACGATCTCGCCGGATGTCGAGATGGAAGAGGGACCGTTCCTGGAATTCGTCGGCTTGTATTCGGACGTCAGCCCGTCCCCGCTCACCACGATCAACTGCATCTATCACCGTGAAGACCCGATCTGGCATGTGATCATGACAAAGGAAGCGCCGATCCTGCGCAAACACGTGCTCGAAGGGGCAATCCTCAAGGCGGTCAAAGCGTCGGCACCCTGTGTGACCGATGTCGCGCTGACGCCGGGCGGTCTGTACCGGTTCCACCTGTTGATTTCCGTGAACAAGAAAAGCGCCGCCGACGAGGGTTATCAGCGCAACGCCATGTTCGCTGCAATCGCTGCGCTCAAGGATCTCGACCTGATAATCGTCGTGGATGACGATATCAATATCCACGACTGGAACGATGTCGAATGGGCGCTTGCAACGCGCTGGGATGCCTCCCGGGGGCTGATCATGATGCCCGGCGCCCGCGGCCACGAATATGTGTCGATTTCCGACAAGGGTGTGCGCACGAAGGTCGGGATCGATGCAACGATACCCTTCGGCTTCGACGGTCGGTACAAGCGTGTTCCGGTGCCGTCGGCAGACCTCGATAAGTATGAAACGACCTTGGCGCCCGGCGGTATCTGATCCCGGTGCCGCTTTGTTGCCCGCCGGGCCGCATGTTAGTCTAGGCCCGCCTTCAGACCAGAGTCCGGTTCATCCATGTCCACCGCAATCTCCGATCAGGGTGCGACCCCGAAGCCGTTTCGCATCGCGATAAACGCGTCCCACGCGAAAACGGGCGGCGGGGTTACCTATCTGCGGCAGATATTGCCGCTGTTTGCGGCGGAACCGGGCGTCAGCGTTTATCTGATATTGCACAGAGACCAGCTTCGATTGTTCGAACAGCTACCTGACGGCATTGAAGCGGTGGCCTGCGACTATGTTCCCCGATTTTTTCCGACGCTGATCTGGGAACAATTCAAACTGCCGGGAATCGCCCGTGATTTGTCGGCTGACGTCCTGTTCTCGACCGCGAATTTCGGGCCGGTCCTTGCCAGGAATCATATCCTGCTGTTGCGAAATGCGACCTCGGTTATCCGGCTGGCCCGCCGCCTGAGGCCGGTGATCTATTGGTTCATGCTGTCGGCAGCAACAATTGTCTCATTGCTCAAGGCGCGTCGTGCGGTCGCCGTTTCCAATTATGCAGCACGTGTCCTGACATTCGGCTTGAGAAGTGTTCGGGAAAAGAAGGTGAGTGTCGTCTATCACGGCACCGCGCCTGTCGCGCAACCACGGACACATAACGAAGTTCAGGGCGTCAACCTGCTCGCAGTGTCAGATATTTATGTTCAGAAAAATTATCATACCCTGCTTCGCGCCCTCGCTATTCTGAGACAGAGCCGCACGGATCTTACGCTTACGATCGTCGGGCAGGAAATCGACAGCTACTATGCGCAATCACTGCGCAAGCTGGCGGCCGATCTTGATCTTGGCGATTCCGTCAGGTTTGTCGGTCATGTAGCAACGGACGAACTCGATACCCTCTATCGCGAATGCCAGTTATTCGTTTTCCCCTCTGCCGTGGAAACTTTCGGTAATCCGCTGCTGGAGGCGATGGCGCGGGGCGTTCCGATCGCAACTTCCAATACCGCGGCGATGCCGGAAGTCATCGGTGATGCGGGGTTAACGTTCGATCCGGAAAATGCCCGGGAAATGGCGTCGCGGATCGCAACATTGCTGGTCGATCCGCAATTGCGGGTCAGGCTGGGGGAGAAGGCCGCAAAACGGGCGGAGTCATTCACCTGGGAGGAAACAGCCAGGCGGACACTTGATGTATTGCGCGCGGCTGCGGGCCATTGATCGACGCGGGGCGGCCATGTCCCGCGTCCGAAATCGCCTTTTTCGGTATTGGCCGAAGAAATGTCGATCCCGGTTAGCGCTGGTCACGCGGCTCTTACAGACGTATTTAATCTTCAGATCCAAATCCGGAACATCCGCTCATTCAACAGGAGACGTCAAATGAAATCCCGCTCGATCATCGCCGCCGTGTTGGCTCTCGCTTTACCGATCTTGCCGGTGAAGCAGGCCATCGCCGCCGACGCATTTGTTTTTACCGCTATTCCCGACCAGGACGAAAGTCAGCTCAAAGCCCGTTTCGGCAAGATCGCGGACTATCTGTCGAAGTCGCTTGGCGTGCCGGTCAGGTATGTCCCCGTTAAGTCTTACGCTGCCGCCGTGACGGCATTCCGCAACAACCAGGTACAGCTCGCCTGGTTCGGCGGGCTGTCAGGTGTCCGTGCCCGTGCCCTGGTGCCGGGATCGACGGCGATTGCGCAGGGCAAGGAAGATCTCGAATTCGTGACGTATTTTATTGCCCATGCCAGCACCGGTCTCAAGGAAAGCAAGGATTTCCCGACCGCGATCAAGGGCAAGACATTCACATTCGGTTCCAAGGGTTCCACATCCGGCCGGCTGATGCCCGAATTCCATATCCGGGAAGTATTCAAGGAAGCGCCGGAAAAGGTGTTCTCGAGGGTCGGATTCAGCGGCGACCATTCCCGCACGATCGCCCTGGTGCAGTCGGGATCCTATGAGGTCGGTGCGACCAACTATGCCGTGTGGGACCGGGATGTGAAAGCCGGCAAGATCGATACCAGCAAGGTCAGCGTTATCTGGCGTACCCCGACCTATCCAGATTACCAGTGGAGCATCCGCGGCGATGTCGATGGGAAATTCGGGGCCGGATTTACCGAGAAGGTCAAAAACAGCCTGCTGTCGATGAACGATCCCGATCTGCTTAAGTCGTTCCCGCGATCATCGTTCATTCCCGCGTCCAATTCGGATTATGCGCCTATCGAAAACACGGCGAAATCGATTGGGCTCATGGACTGATGTCTCTGATCGAGCTCCAGGATGAATCGGCAGGCTATAACGGCAAAGAGATACTCCGCGGGCTCAATGTGAAAATCGATGCCGGCGAGCGGATTGCGCTCGTCGGCGAGAGTGGAGCAGGGAAATCGACCCTGCTCCGCCTTTTTTATGAGCGGCTCGGGGAGAAAGCGGCGCTGATGCCCCAGGATTCTGCCTTGGTTCAGGCGCTGACCGTTTTTCACAATGTGTATATGGGCCGGCTTCATCAGCGGTCGGTCTGGCGAAACCTGCGCAATCTTGTGTTGCCGGCGCGGCGCGATGTGGACGAGGTCCGCAAGGTCCTTGTCCCGCTCCGGCTGGAAGAAAAGATATTCTCGGGCGTCGGCGAACTGTCCGGCGGGCAGTATCAGCGCACGGCCCTCGCCCGGGCGTTATTCCATACCGGAGATATCATCGTCGCTGACGAGCCGGTGTCGTCTGTCGATGAACATCAGGCCCGGGAAATACTGGCGACCATGAACGCCGAGAAGGAAACGGTGCTGCTTGCCATGCACGATCGGGCGCTGGCGATCGAGTTCGCCGACCGGATTATCGGCGTGAAAGACGGCAGGATCGTCATGGACCGGAAATCGGCAGGGATGACGCCGGGTGATCTCGACAATCTGTATATGAATCCGGACGTATGATCGACCGGCGCGACCCGTCTCCTCTGGCGCGTGCAGTTTCGGGCTTTCTGTTCGTTGCGATTGTCTGTCTTGTTTTTGCGGATATCGCAATTTCGACCGTCGATCCGTGGCGCGAATTCGGGTTGCTGCTTAAAGGCATCGTCACGCCGGACTTTTACTCGACGGACAGCCTCGCGCTGGCGCTCGCCTATACGCTTGCATTTGCCCTGCTGGGTGTCGCGCTGGGAAATGTGTTCGGCTTCGGGCTGTCGCTGCTTTTCCACCTGCGTCTGGTGCGTGTCGGCTGCGCATTCGTGCGCGCCATTCACGAGCTGTTCTGGGCGTTGATTTTTTTACAGCTTTTCGGCCTGTCGCCGTTGACGGGCGTGCTGGCGATCGCAATCCCTTATGCCGGGATCATTGCCAAGGTCTATGCCGAGATTCTCGAGGAAGCGGATCAGCGGCCGTTGAGTGCCGTGCCCGTCGGGTCAGGTCGCGCATCTGTATTTCTGTTTGTGCGACTGCCCGATGCCTGGGCTCATTTCCGCAATTATTCGATGTACAGGCTGGAATGCGGGCTGCGGTCGAGTGCCGTGCTCGGCTTTATCGGCCTGCCGACACTGGGGTTTCACCTCGAATCCGCTTTCAAGCAGGGTCAGTATTCCGATGTGTCGGCCTTGCTGATCCTGTTTTACCTGATCATCGCGACCATGCGGGTCTGGATGAAGAAGCCATTGTTGCCGGCGTATCTGGTCGCGGCAATTGTCATCCTCCCCTGGAGCATCGGGTTTTCGTGGGCCAATATTTCACGGTTCCTGACCGAGGATATTGTTCCCTATCCCCTGCGTGCGGGTGGCGACGGGGCGCTCGCCGCTTTCGGCGACTGGCTTGCGATGTTGCTGTTCGATCAGGCGTGGCCGGGAACGGTCGCGACCGTCCAGCTGACCATGATCGCGCTGGTCGCGACGGGTTTCCTGACGCTGGTTTTCTTCCCGCTGATTTCACCGCTGTTGCTGGGCAGGGTGGCCCGCACCGGCGGGCATGTGTTTCTGGTCGTCGTGCGTTCGACGCCCGAATATATCCTTGCGTTCATTCTTTTGAACCTGTGGGGGCCGTCCATGCTGCCCGCCATTGTCGCTCTCAGCCTCCACAATGCCGGAATTATCGGTCATCTCATCGGGCGCTATACGGAAACCGTCCAGCTGCGCCTTGACGCGGTCAAAGGCGCAAACCGGTATTTTTACGAGGTTCTTCCGCGAATCTACCGACCGATGCTGGCATTGCTGTTCTACCGGTGGGAGGTCATCCTGCGTGAAACGGCGATTCTCGGTATTCTCGGAATTGCAACACTTGGGTTCTATATTGACAGCGCCTTTTCCGACCTTCGATTCGACCGGGCATTGTTGCTGATCCTGATCACGGCGATGCTCAATATCTGCGTCGATGCGATTTCACGGTCGGTCCGGTCGCGTTTGCGCCTTCAGACCACACTGGAACAACGATAGTCTCATGCAGAAATCCGACACCCCCATTGTCAAGGACCTGGTACTCATCGGCGGCGGGCACAGCCATGTGGCCGTCCTTAAACGGTTCGGGATGAAACCCTTGCCGGGTGTCCGCCTGACCCTGATCTGCCGGGACGCGCATACGCCTTATTCAGGGATGCTCCCGGGTTACGTCGCGGGTCACTATAGCTATGACGACGCGCATATCGATCTTGGCGCGCTGGCGCGCTTCGCCAATGCGCGGTTCTACCATTCCACCGTCACCGGGCTCGACCTCCGGGAAAAACGGGTGATCTGCGACGACCGGCCGCCGGTGCCGTTCGAACTGGTGTCGATCAATACGGGCTCGACACCCAATACATCGGGCGTACCCGGCGCCACGGGAAATGTCGTCCCGGTCAAACCGATCAATAATTTCCTCGACCGATGGGAGGCGCTGAGTGCGCGGGCCATGGCGCATGAGGGACCGCTGCGCATCGCGGTTGTCGGCGCAGGTGCCGGCGGCGTGGAAATTCTGCTGGCGATCCAGCACAGGTTGAAGGAGCTGCGTGCCGGCGCGGGCAAACCCGCAGACAGCATCGAATTTCACCTGTTCAACAATGCCGCCGACATTCTGCCGACCCACAATGCGACGGTGCGGCGGACGTTCATGGATGTGTTGCAGCGCCGCGGCGTGCAGCTTCATCTCGGAGAACCTGTCACCGAAGTGATGCCCGGTCTGCTGAAAACCGGCGGCGGGGCGGAGGTCGCGGCCGATGAGATTCTCTGGGTAACGGCGGCGGGCGCACCTGCCTGGCCCGGCGACGCGGGGCTCGACGTGGATGATGGCGGGTTCATCAAGGTGGGCGATACGCTGCAGTCGGTGTCGCACCCGGATGTGTATGCCGCGGGCGATGTGGCGGCGATGGTCAATTATCCCCGGCCGAAATCCGGTGTGTTCGCAGTGCGTCAGGGCAAGCCGCTGGAACAGAACCTGCGCCGCGCACTGCTCGGGCAGGCGCCGCGACCGTTCCGGCCGCAAAAGAATTTCCTCGGCCTGATTTCGACAGGCGACAAGTTCGCCGTGGCGTCGCGCGGAAACTGGTCTGTAAAGGGCGCGGCGCTATGGCGCTGGAAGGACTGGATCGACCGCCGATTCATGGACAGGTTCAACGACCTTCCCGACATGGACGAAGACCAGAAATCCGATTTGCCCGCCGGGCTGGCGAGCGCCGACGTGGTCAAGGAAATCTCGGCGATTGCCATGCGGTGCGGCGGCTGCGGCGCCAAGGTGGGCGCCAGTGTGCTGTCGCGCGCGCTGAACACGCTGACACCGGCGCCACGGGATGACGTGCTGATCGGCCTTCACGAACCCGACGATGCTGCCGTGGTAGAGGTGCCCCCCGGCAAGGTCATGGTCCACACGGTCGATTATTTCCGCGCCATGATCGACGACCCCTATATCTTCGGCAAGATCGCCGCCAATCACAGTCTCGGCGATATCTTCGCCATGGGCGCCGAACCGCAGACCGCGCTTGCCGTCGCTACCGTGCCTTTCGGGATTGAATCCAAGGTCGAGGACACGCTGACACAGATGATGTCCGGCGCGATGGAGATCCTGAACGATACCAATTGCGCGCTGGTCGGTGGCCATACCAGCGAAGGACCGGAACTCAGCCTCGGTTTCGCCGTCAACGGCCTGATCGACAGGGACAAGATCATGCGCAAGGGCGGCCTGAAGCCCGGCGACAAGCTGATCGTCACCAAGCCCATCGGGACAGGAACGCTTTTCGCCGCCGATATGCGCCACAAGGCGAAGGGCCGCTGGATTGCCGCGGCGCTCGATCACATGGTGATGTCGAACCGTCTGGGTGCGCAGTGTCTTGTCGAGTACGGCAGCCGGGCGGCGACCGATATCACCGGGTTCGGCCTGCTCGGCCATCTGGTCGAAATGGTGCGGGCGTCCGGCGTGGACGTCGAACTGGTGCTCGATGCCGTGCCGATGATGGACGGCGCCGAAGACACGGTGCGGGCCGGCATCGTCTCGTCGCTGCAGCCGCAAAACGTCCGCCTCCGCCGGGCGGTCGCCAATCTCGAGGAAGCCGGCAAAGACCCCCGCTATCCGCTGATTTTCGATCCGCAGACGGCGGGCGGCCTGCTGGCCAGCGTGCCGGCGGACCGGGCCGATGCCTGTGTCGCGAAGCTGATCGATCTCGGTTACACGCGGACCATGATCGTCGGCGAGGTAAAGGAACAGTCGGACCGGCTGGAGCCGATTACGGTCAGGGTCTGATCAGGCGGTCACGCCCGCTTTCGGCAAGAGCGCCGCGTAGACCGCCTGGCACGCAGGCGTTTCGATCTCCGCTTCGCGCCCCAGCCGCACGACGGTCCCGGCCAGCCAGGGCAGTTCCAGCTTGTTGCCGGCCTCCAGGTCGTGGTGCATCGACGAGGTCATGTCGTAGGGCAGGCCGTCGGCGAAGGGCAGGCGGGTTTCCGCGAAATCCATCGGCAGGTTCACGCCCCAGGCCCGGCCCACGGCAACGGTCTCACGCATCACGTTGAACAGAAATTCCCGGCTTTCCCGGTTTTCCCGGATCGGGCCGAGCGTCGTGCGCATCAGCGTTGTGGTAGAGCTCAGCCCCACCAGGAAGACGAACTTTTCCCACAGCGTGCGCTGGATGTCGTCGCTGATCTCGGCCGTTATGCCGGCCTTGAGCATCATCTCCTGCAGCGCGACCAGACGCGCCGAGTCCCGGCCGCCTGGTTCTCCCATCACGATACGCTGCATTGTGCCGATATGGCGGATGACGCCCGGCGCCGATATCGAGCTCGCGATAAAGGCGACGCCGCTGATCAGCCTTTCACGGCCTACGATCGGGGCCAGAATGTCATCGCAGTCGACCCCGTTCTGCAGCGACAGGACGGCGGTATCGGGCCCAAGCATCGGCAGGATCGCATGGCCGACATTTTCGGTATCCCACAGCTTGACGCCGATAATGACGTAATCGACGGGGGCGACGCTGGCCGGGTCGTCGGTGGCGCTGACCGGATTGATAATGGCATCGCCCATATCCCGGCTGTCGAGGCGCAGACCGGCTTCCCGCATCGCGGCGAGGTGCCGTCCGCGCGCGATAAAGGTGACGTCGGCGCCCGCCGCGGCCATCCTGCCGCCGAAATAACCGCCGATGCCGCCGCTTCCCATCATTGCGATCCGCATGGTCAGGCTCCCATTTCTTTCAACAGTGTTTTCCATGCCGCTTTTTCCTTTGCCGGCGTGAACAGGGCTTTTCTGGCGCGGCACTGGTGGGTCAGGGTCTTCAGGAAGGCGGGCTCGTTCTCGGCCCTTTGCAGCAGGGCCGCCAGCGCCACCTCGTCCTTCGCGGGATAGTAGCCTGCGTAATCCGCGCCCAGCAGACCGATATTCCCGTCTATCTGCGAGGCGATGACTGGCACATCGCAGACAATGGCTTCAGATACGATATTTGCGCCCCCCTCCATCACCGAGGAAATCACCATCGCATGGCTGCGGGCGAACTGGCGGCGCACCTGCCAGCCCGGCACCTCGCCCCGCCACACGAAACGCGGATTGCCGGCGGCTTCCGCCCGGGCATCCTGCGCCCAGCGATCATCATGTGCCCTGCCGAGCTGAATCACGCGCAGTTTTGAGTCCGCCGGAACGAGCCGGGCGGCATATGCCGTCCGCAACGAATCCTTTTCTTCGCGCAGGTGTCCGGCGACGCAAACCTCGAACCAGCGCGTCGAGGGCCGCCGTGGTGTCGATAAAGGCGATGACGATTGGTGAATGACCTGAAGTTTCTTGCCGAATTTTTCAGGGATCGCCCTGTGGACCAGGTCATGAAGACAGACCAGCCGGGTCGCCCGTTCCATGGACGCGGCCGTTTCTTCCGGGTGACTGTGCTGAAAACCGTATATATCGGTACCCGCGAGCAACACGACCAGCGGCTTGTCCGGGTGCCGTTCCGAGAAAGCCCGGATCGATTTCGCCGACCGCCAGGCGTGAATGGCGATCATCATATCTCCGTCGTCGCCGTCACTTTCCTCCGAGATATCCACGCGGTGGCCGAGGTCCCGCAGGATATGCGCCCACCGGACGGCGGTTGTGCGATTTCCGGCGCGTGACTGTTTCCCTGCGGGGGTGACAAGGCTAATCTTCATGTCTCCAACCTAGCGCAGAATCATGACCGCACAAGTAACAAGCGAACAACTTATCTTCACGCTGCACAGCGCCCGGCAGCGCACGCTGGAACTGCTGGAAGGACTGACGGACGAACAGCTTGTCGGGCCCAAGCTGCCTATTCTGAACCCGACGATCTGGGAAATCGGCCATGTGGCCTGGTTTTACGAATATTTCATCCTGCGGCAGGAATACGGCCATCAGCCCCTGCTGGACCGGGGCGACGCGCTCTACGATTCGATTGCGGTCGCCCACGATACCCGGTGGGACCTGCCGGTCTACCCGCTGGGGGAGATGAAAGACTACATGGCGACCGTATTGGATACGCTGGTCGGCCGGCTCGATGACGGTCTTGCAAGCGAGCGCGACAGTTATCTCTACCAGTTTACGGCGTTTCACGAAGACATGCATGACGAGGCCTTTACCTGGGCCCGTCAGACGCTTGCCTATCCGACCCCGGTGTTCCGGCCCGACGGGGCGGCGATGGCGCAGCGCATTGCGCAGACCGGCCCGCTTGATGGTGACGCGCACATCCCGGGCGGGACGTTCCGCCTCGGCTCGCGGCCGGAAGATGCGTTTGTATTCGACAATGAAAAATGGGCGCACGATCTCGTTGTGGCGCCGTTTCAGATGGCGCGCGCGCCCGTTACCTGCGGCCAGTTCGCGGAATTCGTCGAGGACGGCGGCTATACAAAGGATACGCTTTGGTCCGAAGAGGGGCTTGCCTGGCGGCGCAATGCGGCGGCACGCCACCCTGTCTACTGGAAGCAGGCAGCATCCGGGGGATGGCAGGTGCGGCTTTTCGAAAAATGGCGCGACCTTGCGCCGGACTCACCCGTTGTTCATGTGAACTGGCATGAAGCGAATGCCTGGTGCCGCTGGGCGGGCCGCCGTCTGCCGAGCGAAGCGGAATGGGAATTTGCGGCCACCATGCGGCCAGACGGCAATGACGGGCTGACAAAGGCCGATTATCCCTGGGGGGACGAACCGTTGACGCCGGCACACGCGAACATGGATGGATTCGGGATGGGATGCACGGACGCGGCAGACTATGCGGCGGGCGACAACGCCTGGGGATGCAGGCAGTTGATCGGCAATGTATGGGAATGGACGGCCGATACGTTCAACCCGTTCGACGGTTTCTCGCCTGACGACTACAAGGAATATTCAGAACCGCTGTTCGGCGATACCAAGGTATTGCGCGGTGGTTCATGGGTGACGCGCAGCCGCTATATCAACGCCAGATACCGGAACTATTTTCCGCCGCACCGGCAGGATATCTTTGCCGGGTTCCGAACCTGCGCTGTCGACTGAATGAAATATGAAATAGTTTCGTATTGAGAGATTTCCGGGGCCTGCCTAGAAACAGGCTTCGCAACAAAACCCGCCTCAACGCGGGGACACCAGTCTTAACGGGGAGAACACCATGGAAGGCAAGATCGCGCTCGAAGAACACTACGCCATCGACGATACATTACAGGATTCCAACGGTTATCTGCCGCCGGAGACCTGGGAGGAACTCTCGGGTCGCCTGATGGATATCGAAGGGCGCCGGATCGACGAGATGGACCAGAACGGTGTCGAGATGATGATCCTGTCGCTCAACGCGCCGGCGGTTCAGGCAATTCCCGACCGCCAGCGGGCGAACGAGATCGCCCGGAAATCCAACGACATGCTGGCCGAATGGGTGCAGCGCAATCCGGGCCGGTTTCGCGGTTTCGCGGCGCTGCCGCTGCAGGATGTCGACATGGCCTGTGCCGAGATGGAACGCTGCGTGAACGAGCTTGGTTTCGTCGGTGCGCTGGTGAACGGTTTTTCGCAGGCGGATGTCGAGGAATCGGCGCTGTATTACGACCTGCCCCAGTACCGTCCGTTCTGGGACGTTGTCGCAAAGCTCGATGTGCCGTTCTACCTGCATCCGCGCAATCCGCTGCCCAGCATGGCGCAGATTTACGAGGGCCATCCCTGGCTGCTGGGGCCGACCTGGGCGTTCGGTCAGGAAACGGCCGTACATGCGTTGCGGCTGATGGCGTCGGGTCTTTTCGATGAGCATCCGAACCTGCAGATCGTGCTCGGTCATATGGGCGAAGGCCTGCCCTACAGCATGTGGCGGATCGACAACCGCAACAAATGGGTCGGAGACGAACGCGCCTATCCCGCACAGAAAATGCTCGGCGAGTATTTCCAGAACAATTTCTATATCACCACGTCCGGCAATTTCCGCACCCAGACGCTGATCGATGCGATGCTGGAAATAGGTGCCGACCGGGTTCTTTTCTCGGCCGACTGGCCGTTCGAAAACGTCGACCATGCGGCGAACTGGTTCGATACATGCACCATCAGTGAGGCCGACCGGATCAAGATCGGCCGTACCAATTCGATGGACCTGTTCCGTATCAATCTCTGACCTTGCTGAAGGCGGGCCTTGATCAGGCGATCAGCCCGCCTTCGTTTTCGTATGCCGCCAGTTTTCGGCGCAGCTCTGCGACCAGGGGCCGGATCTCGGTTTTCGGTGCGTTATCCGCCTCGTCCAGGGCGCGGGACATCGCCGCCGCAATGTAGCGTTTTCGCAGTGCCCGCATGGACGTCGATGCGGGATCTTTTGCCGAGGTGTTGATAATCAGGTCGACCATCCGCTCGATCCCGTTCAACCTTCCGTAAAGAAGGTCGATTTCCCGCAGACGTCGGCTCAGGAATCCTTTGAACGCACCCATTCCGGCCGATTCCAGCGGCGTGACCCGATCCCCCACGATCCGCGCGTCATAGGGCGATATACGCAACGTTTCGACCGTGATCGGATCGGTCACCCCGGCCGTTTCCGTCAGCGGATAGATCATGACGTCGTTATAGGGAAACGCGATCAACGTCCGGGCGACACGGCGCCGGGCGTCTTCTGGCAGCTGCATGATTGCTTCTGCCACTTTGAGGTTTTCATCGGCGCCGAGGTTTCTGAAGCGTCCGGCAACGGCGTCGAAGATTTCGGACAGCATGCCGCCGTACTGGGTGATAATGCTTTCCGGCTGTCCTGAGAGCACCTTGAGCACCTCGTCTATATCGCCGTCGACAATGCTCTCGATCCGCCCCACGTCTGCGCCGGTTTCCGTCATCGCGACCTCGTAGCGGCACACGATATCGGCGAGACGGCGTTTGCAGGCATCGATGGCGGCGCGATCGGACCCCGTCTCGTACTCGGCATTCAACGCTTTGACGACAGCGCGAATCCGCCGGAGCCGGAAGGGAATGTCGAAGGCCTGCAGCAGGGTAATCTGCGCTTCCGTCAGGGTTTCCGCATTCCCGGTTTTTTGAGCCAGAAGCGGATCCAGTACGTTTTCCGGCCGGTTGGCCATCCACAGACGGACGATACGGCGCACTGCAAATGCCTGGCGCGATTCATAGGGCAGGTTCAGCGTCCGGCAGGTAATCTCCGCATATACGTTCGATGCGCATCGGAGCTTGAGGCCGACATAGCCGTGGTAGCCGGACATCGGATCCGCCCTCAGGCGGGCATTTGCATCGCGCCGCCAGTCATTAAGCCGTTCTTCGGTAATTTCCCCGTCAAGATTGCCGGCGATGGTTTTGATGAAGGCGTCTCTCGCCGGGGCGTTTGCCGCCTCGAATTCGTTGATCCGGCTCACGGTTTCATTGCGCTTCTCCAGATCGCGCAGATCGCCGAGGATCGGCTCGTTACGGAACAGGCGAAACATATTGCCGAGCATGTCTTTGGTCAGCGGCGCCTGATCGGGGGCTTGGTCGATCTCACGCTCGGGGTCGGGTTCGATATAGGCAACGACGCGGCGTACCTCGAAATCCGCCGGTTTGGCCTCGATTGCCCGGGTCACATGGGTGAAGGGACGATTGTCGAGAACGCCGCCATCGACCATCCGCGCTTTGGCCGTACTGAAGCCGCTGAGGCGGTGTTCCCGCAGATAGGCATTGGAGAAATCGGCTTCATGCGGGGGTGTTGCCGTCGGCTGCCCCGCGACAAAACTCTTGCGGATTTCCGCATAGGTGACGGGTGCAAAGGCGAGTGGAAAGCCCGCTGTTGTTCTGGCGCCGTAGGTAAGTTCGAAATCGGATATCTTGTCCGGCGGATCACCCATTCTGACGCGATAGGCCATCACGTGGGCGTGCGTCCGCTCGTACAGATCGGTCGGGTGATAGCGGGGGCTGACGGGCAGGTGGCGGGGCCAGCCGTGCAGATCGGTCCTGGTGAGAAACAGATCGAACGTGCCACGGGTCGGCAGCAGGGGCTCGCTTTTTGTGTTTTGCGACATCCGGGCAAGTGACGCGGCGATGATTGTCGTGAAGAAATCGCCTTTCAGGGGGGTTTTCTGAGGATCTTTGGTTGAGACAAGCGTGTAGACGGTGTCGCGTATCCAGGTCCATTCCAGGGTTGTCTGCTCACGCAGGTTTGTGCTCAGCTTCTTCAGGGCAGGCAAAATGCGCAGCACGTTTTCGGCTGCCCGCAGGTACCACGGCATCCGGTCCGGATTTCCCTGCAGGTTCTTGATATCCGCATCGTCAAGCCAGACGTCGTTCAGCACCGACGCATCTGCGCCATGCACAATGGCCTTGAAGATCGCGGCGCCGTTGACGCCGCCCGCGGATGTGCCGGCCACGGCATCCACGACAATACGCAGTTCATCGGCATCGGGTGCCGCTTTGAGGTCCGTGAGAAGGTCGCGGTAAATCTCCGCGGTACTGTCGAGGTTTGCGGCATCGCTGTCCTGCATGGCGCGGGATGCCCGCAGCGTATGCCAGATTTCCGTGACAACGCCATTGATGTAGACGGCAAGTGCGACACCGCCATACAGCACAAGACCAATTCTCAGTTCTTTCATTTTGCCCACCTTACAGGTTCATCGCGTCAATGCGCGTGTAATCGCGAGAGCTTACCCGCGCCTATTGTTCGGTGGGATCAGGTGAATAGCAACTTCGAATTATCGATCCGGACGGCCGGTTCGATCAGGCGATGCGGCGAACGGGCAGGGCAATCGACAGGACGTAGATCAGGGCGGATGCGACCACGATGGCCGGTCCCGACGGCAGGTCCCACATCAGCGAGCCCTGGAGGCCAAGGGCAACCGACAGCGAACCCGCGATCGCGGCAAACACCGCCATCTGTTCCGGCGTACGCGAAAACCGCCGTGCCGTGGCGGCAGGAATAATAAGCAGCGCCGTCACCAGCAGAATACCGACGATTTTCATCGCCATCGCAATTACGAGCGCAAACAGTGTCATGAAGGCGATCTGGGTCCGCAACACGTTGACGCCTTCCGTGCGCGCCAGATCTTCGTGCACGGTGATGGCGACGAGGTCTTTCCAGAGCCATGCGAGCACGCCCAGCGCGACCGTGCCGCCGCCATACACCCAGCCGATATCGTCCGGCGTGACGGACAGAATGTCGCCGAACAGGTATGTCATCAGGTCGATCCGCAGCGCCGAGACGAAAGAGACCGACACCAGCCCCAGGGCAAGCGACGAATGCGCCAGAATGCCGAGCAGGGTGTCTTCCGCCAGGTGTCGCTGGCTGCGCAGATAGACCATACCGATGGCGATAGTCAGGCAGACGCCGACGATGCCGATATTCACGTTGATCCCCAGAAGAAACCCGATCGCGACGCCCAGCAGCGCCGAATGGGCAAGCGTGTCGCCGAAATAGGCCATGCGCCGCCAGACGACAAACACGCCGGTGGCCCCCATGACGATCGCGACACCGATTCCGGCGACAAGGGCATAGAGAACGAAATCAGGCATGATGATGGTCGTGGTCATGGGCGTAGACGGCGACCGCAGAGGCCGCTTCGCCGAACAGCTCCAGATAGGCCGGATCGGTCGAGACATCCCCGGGCAGACCTGAACAGCAGACATGCCCGTTCAGGCAGATCACCCGGTCCGTCGCCGACATGACAAGATGCAGATCGTGGGACACCAGCAGGATACCGCATTGCCGTTCGTCGCGAATGCGCCGGATAAGCTCGTAGAACTCGACCTGCCCATGAACGTCGACATTGGCCGTCGGTTCGTCCAGCACCAGAAGGTCGGGCTCGCGGAGCAGGGCCCGGGCGAGCAGCACGCGCTTCATCTCGCCGCCCGACAGCATGCGGATTTCCTGCCTCAGCACGTCTCTGGCCCCGACATCTGCGAGAATGGTTGCCAATGCTTCCGGGTCGGTCACGCCGGACATTTCGAGAAACCGCCTGACATCCAGCGGCAGCGTGCGGTCGACCGTCAATTGCTGTGGCGTATACCCGACAGTAATGCCGTCTGTCCGATGCACCGCGCCGCTTTCGGGAGTTTCCAGTTCGAGGAGCGCCCGCACCAGGGTTGTCTTGCCGGACCCGTTCGGGCCGATCAGGGTAACGATTTCGCCACGCGAAACCTGGATATCGACATTCTGCAGAACGGTTCGCCGTCCGTGGCGGACGCCGATCCCCGTGCCCCTGACCAGAATTTCGCCGATCGGATTTCCGCCGTCAGGCATGATCGTCCCCGGCGCAGTTGCTGCATAATCCGCGGACCTCGATCGTCTGATGGGATACGTCGAAACCGACGGTTTTCGCCTTTCTGGCGATCAGCTTCGCGATTTCAGGATCGTCCAGCTCCCCGACCTGGTGGCACGAACCGCAGATAAGAAACTGACCCACATGCTCGCCATCGGGCCGGTCGCAGCCGACAAAAGCATTCAGGGATTCGATCTTGTGGACAAAACCGTGTTCGACGAGGAATTCCAGCGCCCGGTAAACCGTCGGCGGCGCTGCGGCACGGGAATCGTTTCGCAGTTCGTCCAGAATCTCATAGGCCCCGATCGGGGCGTGGCGGCTCCAGACGATCTCGAGCACCTGGCGGCGCAGCGGGGTGAAGCGCAGTTTATGCTCGATGCAATGCTGTTCCGCCACATCCAGCGCGTCCGCGATGCAGACGGTATGATCGTGTTCATGCGCCGGGAAGGCAGTCGCAGAAATAGGCTTGGTCATCCGGTTCGCTCCACGGGGTTATGTATCCCTCTTCCGCAACGTCATGCGTATATGAAACATTATAACATAAATTGTTTGACGGACAGCACTCTCCGTGGCATATCCGCAATGTAATATTATAACATAAAGAGCCAAGCCCGTGTTCCGCAGATTTCAGCTGTTTTTCATCTCTGTCCTGGCCGTTTCCTGTGTCGCATCAGGCCCCGCGTCGGCTACCGCGCCACGGGTGGTGGCGACGATTCCGCCCTTGCAGTCGCTCGCGGCGCTCGCAATGGAAGGGGTCGGGTTTCCCGATGTCCTGCTGTCCGGCGGGGAAACGCCGCACAGTTTCGCTCTCCGCCCGTCCCATTCACGGATGCTGTCATCGGCCGATATTATCGTCCGCGTCGGTGACGGGTTAGAAGGCTTCCTCGAAAAACCGCTCCGCTCGCTTGCCCGGCGCGCAACCGTTCTGCAACTCGATTCCCTTGCCGGGCTGGAACTGTATCCGTATCGCCAGACGGATGGACACGACGACAAAAACGACGATACCCGGCACGAAGCCGGCCATGGCCACGGCCATGGCCACGACCACGGTCACGACCACGGTCACGACCATGGGCAGGGCATCGATCCGCATCTGTGGCTGCATACCGGCAACGCAATTGGCATCCTGAAGGCCATTTCCGTTGCGCTATCAAAAGCCGACCCCGAGAATGCACCGGTTTACACGGGCAATGCGGCACGGGGCGCGATCCGCTTGCGCGCCCTGAAACTGGAAATCGACCGAATGATGTCCCCGGTGCGGGATCGCCCGTATTTCGTGTTCCATGATGCCTGGCAGTATTTCGACCGGGAATTCGGCCTCCGCGGCGGCGGGGCAATTGCGATCAGCCCCGAGCGGAAGCCGGGCGCACGCCGCCTCGCGGAAGTCCGCGAGAGTATCCGGGCCAGCGGCGCGCGATGTGTTTTTGCAGAGCCGCAGTTTCCGCCGGCTCTGGTCAACACGGTTATCCGCGGCACGGCAGCGCGCCTTGCCGTGCTTGACCCGCTGGGCGCGGGTCTGGAGAACGGATCGGACCAGTATTTCCGGCTGATGCGGAACCTCGCAAACGGCATCTCCTCTTGCCTGAAAACCTCTTCTCGCTAGGCTGATACCCGGAAAAAACCGGGAGGATGCGAAATGCCGAACGAAGCATTGCCGAAAGATATAGACCCTCAATCACGCTGCCGACTGCCGCTTCCCGAGCGGGAAGGGCTCGACGAAGAGGCTCGCAAAACGTTCGATTCGCTTGCCGATCCGGCGGGTGGCTCGCTTGCCGGCCTGCAGGGCCCCGGCGGTATCCGGCTGCACAGCCCCGAACTGTCCCGCGGTCTGCGGCCCGCCAATATCCGCCTGCGTGACCCGGATGTCATCGATGCCCGGACCCGCGAACTCGCGATACTGATCACCGCACGGGAGCATGACTGTCAGTTCGAATGGGCGGCCCATGAAGCCGAGGCCAAAAGCGAAGGCGTGTCCGACGAGGTGGTGGAAATCGTGCGGCATCGCCGTCCGACGGACGGATTGGCCGAACCGGATGCCGCATTGATAACCTTCGGGCGGGAGTTGTTCGGCGATCACCGGGTTGCGCCGGAAACTTATGTGCGGGTGGCTGCCCTGTTCGACCGGCGCACGCTGGTCGATCTGGTGAACCTGATGGGCATGTACGCAATGACGGCGGCATCCCTGATTGCGTTCGACGCCCAGCTTCCCGAGGGAACGCCGCCCGGACTGCCGCCGCGTGAGCGCTAGCGCGCGTCGGGAATCAGCCTCCCAGACCGTCCGGTTCCAGATCGACCTCAAGCGCCTGCAATACCCGCGAATGGGAAATATAGGCGCCGACCATCAGTGTCAGTTCGACGATCTGGCGATGGGAGAAATGCGCCCGCAACGGTTCGAACACGTCGTCCGGGACGACGATATCGCGGGCCATCGCATCGACATAGGCAAGCGTTGCACGCTCCGTATCGCTGAACAGATCCGAAGGCGCCCAGTCTGAAAGCGCATCGCACTCCGCCTGTGTCATGCCTTCCGCGACGGCGAGCTTCGGCACATGCTGGCGCAGGACATAGGCCGAGGCGACAAGATGCCCGAGCCGGATTATGACGATCTCCCGCAACCGGCCGTCGATCTCGGTACCCCAGCGGATCTTGTTGATGTGCTCGAACCAGCTTTCGGCCAGCGGCGGGCTGTGCAGAAGCGTGCGGTATACGTTGATCAGTCTGCCGCGCCGTCCGCTCTGGATCCGGTCGACAAGGTCGGCCTGTTCGGGGATATCTTCGGGGTCGAGTAAGGGTACGCGGGCCATGGCTTTCTGATCCTCTTGCTGTTATGAGCGGATAGGCGTGGAATAAATACCACAGCATCGAAGGGAGTAATGCACTATGGCCAATATCGTCGTTCAGGATGACAAGATTCTCAGGTTTCTGCAGGTCATTCTCGATCCTGCAGTCTCCCGGGAGCGGGTGGATGCGTTCCGCGACTATCTGTCCTTCGATGTGCCCGACCCCGATGCCTGGTTCGATGAACAGCGGCGGATCGCCGCGTCGATTTACCCATCAACGATTCATATGGTTGAAGACGAAGCGGCGATGCGCGCCGCGCTGCCGGACGCCGACGCCGTCGTCAGCGAGAGCTTCACCATCGGCGCCGATGAACTCGCGATCGGGAAAAAACTCCAACTGGTGCAGAAATTCGGAATCGATGCCCGAAATATAGATCTCGATGCTTGTGCAGCGGCGAATGTCCCGACTCGGACCCTCCGCCGCCGCGTCAACGGTACTGTCGCCGAACATGCAATCTTGTTGATGATGGCGGTCGGACGCAAGCTGGTCGAAACCGACGGCGCCCTGGATTTCGCGTCGCTTCAGGCGCTCGGATACAAACCGGCGAAATTCCATCCCGATCATGTTGCGGGCGCCAACTGGGCGCGCGTGAACGGCCTTAAAAGCCTGCAGGGCGCGACGCTCGGCGCGCTGGGAATGGGGGAGGTCGGCCGCGAGGTTGCGACCCGTGCGAAAGCGATGGGGATGGATATCATCTATTATCAGCGGACGCGGTTGCCGGCCGAAATCGAAGCTGAATCGGGCGCACGCTACGTTTCGTATGAGGAACTTCTGGAATCTTCCGATTTTATCAGTGTGCATCTGCCGCTCAATGCGTCCACCGAGGGAATGATCGATGCGGCATCGTTTGCCCGGATGAAGCCCGGCGCGATCATCGCCAATATTTCGCGGGCACGGCTGATAGACCGCGATGCGCTGATTGGCGCGCTCGACAGTGGCCGGCTTGGCGGTGCGGGGCTCGATGTACACTACGCCGAACCCGGAGATCCCGACGAGCCCCTGAAAAACTACCGGAACGTCGTGCTCAGCCCGCATGTCGCCGTCGCCCAGCGGGCGCATAACATGGCGGATACCTCCGAACTGGTCGCGAATCTGGCAGAAGCCATCAAGGCTAGCTGAATATCCAGTTGTCGACCGTGAGATCGCCCTGGTTGATGCCCTGCAGGGTCACGATCGTCGAATAATCGCTGCTGCCGGTGGTGTCGATCTGGACAAGCGTGTCGGAACTGCTTTGTATCGCACGGACCCGCCCGTCGCCCAGGGCATCGCTGCCGCCATAGCTGACGGCGGAGAGGATGCCGATGAGATCGAGCGCATCGGCATTGGCGCCGGTCTCGAAATCGGTAATGACGTCGCCGATTTCCGAAAGCGCATTATAGTCGAAGATGTCGTCCCCCAGGCCGCCGGTCAGCGTGTCCAGATCGTTGCCGCCGTTGATGATGTCGTTCCCCGCCTCGCCGAATATGCGGTCGCGCCCGTCCTGACCGTTCAGAATGTCGTTTCCGTCTTCGCCCCGGATCCAGTCATTTCCGCCACCGGCGTTGATCGTATCGTCGCCGGTACCGCCCAGCAGTGAGTCCCAGCTGCTTCCGCCATTGAGGGTATCGTTCCCCGCCATGCCAAACAGCGAATCGTTGCCCCCGTTTCCGGACAGGATATTGTTGCCGGAATTCCCGGTAATCGTATTGTTTCCGGAATGACCGTTTCCGTTGATATTGAGCGCGCCGGTCAGGGTCAGGTTCTCGATATTCGCGCCCAGCGTCCATCCGGTTGAACTTTCGACGGTATCGGTGCCCTCGCCCGCATTTTCGGTCGTGGTGTCTCCGGCATGATTCACGATATAGGTGTCGTCGCCGGTGCCGCCGGACATGGCATCCGCGCCCGCGCCGCCGTCGAGTAAATCGTTGCCCGCGCCGCCGATAAGGGTGTCATCCCCGCCATTGCCGTAGATCGTGTCATTGCCGTCCAGGCCGTCGAGCGTTTCCGCCGCCGAAAGACCGTTCATGACGTCGTCGCCGGTGGTGGCGTCCGGGGCCAGTCCGATAAAGTCGCTGGCCTGAAGCTGTGCTTTCGTGACGCCCGTCAGCGTAATCGTGTTGCCCGATAACGTGATGACGGCATCCCCCGATACGTCCGCCGTCGTCGACATCACGTCGGTAAACGTCCCGAGGCCGAGCGCGGACAGGTCGATGCTGTCGAAGGATACGGTAAAGTCGTAGAGCGTGTCGTTTCCGAACGCACCGTTAAACACAAACGTATCCCGGCCGGCGCCGCCGCGCAGGGCGTCGTCGCCGGTGCCGCCATTCAGCGTATCGGACCCTGCATCGCCATAAAGCGAATCGGCGCCGGCGCCGCCGTTGAGTGCGTCGTCGCCGGCGTATCCGAACAGGATGTCGTCGCCGGCATAGGCGGTCAGCGTGTTTATACCGTCATTGCCCCGGAGGAAGTTGTTGCCCGAATTGCCGAGTGCATTCAGGTCGCTGCTGCCGGTCAGGCGGATGTTTTCGACATTGCTGGAGAGCGTGTAGCTGACCGAGCTTTCGACCCAGTCAGTGCCTTCACCCGAATTTTCGGTGATCGTATCCGACACGTTGTCGACGATATAGGTATCGTCGCCCGCGCCGCCTGCCATTGAGTCCGCGCCGGTACCGCCATCTATCCGGTTGCGGCCCGCACCGCCGATGATCGTGTTGGCGCTGCTGTTGCCCGTCGCGTTGATGTGGCCGGACCCGATAAGGGTAAGGTTCTCGAGATTCGCCCCAAGCGTATAGGTGAGATGGCTTTCGACCGTATCGGTACCTTCGCCGGCGTTTTCTGTAATCGTGTCGAAGGCATCGGTGATGACATAGGTATCGTTTCCGGAGCCGCCAATCAGGGTGTCCGTGCCCGCGCGGCCTTCCAGACGGTCGTCGCCCTGCTCGCCTGTCAGGATATTGTCGCCCGAATTGCCGATGAGCGTGTTGTCGGAGGTATTGCCTGTCGCATTGATGTTCGTATTCAGGCTGAGTTCCAGCACCTCGATTCCGTTGCCTGAGCCGCCGCCGAGCGAGAACGAGATCGACGAAATGACCCTGTCTGTGCCTGCGGCCGCGCTACTCTCCACGATGGTGTCCGTGTTGTCGGAGATGATGTAAGTGTCGCTGCCTTCGCCGCCGATCAGTGTGTCGTTGCCGCCGCCACCGGTGAGGACGTTGTCGCCGGAATTGCCGGTGATCGTGTTGTCGAGGTCGTTGCCCGTACCGTCGATGTTGCCCGACCCTGTCAGGGTGAGGTTTTCCACATTCGCCGCCAGCTGCGTAAAACTCAGCGTTGACTGAACCGTGTCGGTCCCTTCGTCGCTGGCCTCTATCACCTTGTCGGCGCTGGAATCGATGACATAGGTGTCGTCGCCGATACCGCCGATCAGGACATCGTTGCCGGCGCCGCCATCGAGCGTGTCGTTCCCTGCTTCGCCGAGTATCTTGTCGTTGCCGGCATCGCCATTGAGAATATCGTTGCCCGCTTCGCCGCGCACCCAGTCGTCGCCCGCGCCGGCATTGACCGTGTCTGCCCCGTCTCCGCCGATGAGCGAATCGGCGCCGTCGCCGCCATTCAGCGTGTCGTCTCCCGCATTCCCGAAGAGCCGGTCGTTTCCGCCATTGCCGGTCAGGATGTTGTTGCCGCTGTTGCCGATGATCATGTTCGCAAGAATGTTGCCGGTGCCGTCGATATTCGAGGACAGCGTCAGTTCAAGGTCTTCGACAAAATCCCCCAACGTGAAGGAGACGGAAGATTGTACGTAGTCTGTGCCGCCGCCACTGCTTTCACTGACGGTATCGCCCGCGTTATCGACAATGAATGTGTCGTCGCCCGCGCCGCCCGTCATGGCATCCGCGCCGGTCCCGCCGACAAGACGATCGTTGCCGCTGCCGCCGTCCAGCGTGTCGTCGCCCGCACCGCCATTGATGACGTCGTCGCCGGCGAGTCCGTCGATCGTGTCGTCGGTGTCGAACCCTGTGATGGTGTCGTTGCCGGATGTCCCGACCGGGTTAACACCCACGAAATCGCCCTGTAGCAACTGCGATTTCGTCACGCCCGTCAGCGTGATGGTATTGCCGCTGATCGTAATGACCGCATTGCCGTTCACATCCGCCGTGCCGGCAAGCAGGGCGTTGAAATCGGCGATGCCCAGCGCTGAGAGATTGATGCTGTCGAAGCCCACCGTGAAGTCGTTGATGGTGTCATTGCCGAAGCCGGCGGAGAACGTGAACGTATCGCGACCGGCACCGCCGTTCAGGCTGTCGTCGCCCGCGCCGCCATTCAGGGTGTCCGAACCGGCATCGCCATACAGACTGTCGTCGCCGGCATTGCCCGATATCGCGTCGTCACCGGCGCCGCCGCGCAGGAAATCGTTGCCGCCATTGCCGCCGATGGAGTCGTTCCCGGCAAGCCCGTCGATGGTATCGGCGCCGGATGTGCCGAGCAGGGAGTCGTCTCCGGAGGTCGGACCGGCCATAACGTTGTAAAAGTCGTCCACATCCAGGCTGGCGACCGAGACGCCGGTCAGCGTAATTGTGTCGCTGCCGAGCGTGAGCACGGCGTTGCCGCTGACATCCGCCATCGAGATATTCGCCTGAATCTGCGCATACGTCGTGTAGCCGTATGCGGAGAAATCGAGGGTGTCGTCGGAACCGTCACCGGCCGTGAAATCCGAGATCGTGTCGGACCCGAACCCCGAGGCGAAGACAAAACGGTCATCTCCTGATCCGCCAGTCAGCGCGTCGTTCCCGCCGCCGCCGGTGAGAACGTTGGCCACCGCATTGCCCACGATCGTATCCGCCGCCGACCCGCCAACGGCATTCTCGATGACCGCATTCTCCGCGATCATCAGCGTACGGTCTTCGATGGTCGGCCACTTGGAGTAATAAGTGTTGCCGAGCTTGCTCCATACCCCGCTGGTCAGGTTGATCTCCGCCGCGGAGGACTGGTTGGACCAGTCGATCGTGTCGGTCCCGCCGGCATCCCATATGGTCTCCAGCACGCGTCCGCCGGTGGTCCAGCTATAGGTGGTGTCGCCGGTATTATGGGATGAATTGGCGCCGTAAATATGCTGGATCGCCTTGAGGTCGTTTATCATCGGCGTCGTCGGGTAATAGTTCTGCGTGTACCCGGTCAGCGGCGCATCGACATAAGACCGGTAGCTCATCACCGAATAACCGGTCCAGTCGATATCCGATGTCGCTATGACGGAGCCCTGATGCGTATGCATCAGGCCCAAAGCATGACCGATTTCGTGCAGCATCGTCTGGAAGCCGTAGCTGCCTTCGCTCATATCGTTGTAGTACGAGCTCGGTCCCACCCAGACATCGCCGCCGGTCGCACCGGCGTTCGGCAGATAGGCCCAGGCGGTAGACGGCTCGCTGCTTTTCGCAAAGCGCAAGTCGCCGGCAACGGTCGAACTGTCTGTGACCTCGGTAAACGTGATATTCGCGACATTCGACCAGTAATCGAGCGCGGATCGTGTCGCCGCTTTCTGGTGCTCGCTGAATTCGCCGAACCCGGTTGTCGGCTCCGAATAGCCGGATTGATAGACGGAACTCGACGTGCCGAAACTGAACGTCATTTCGACCGTGCCGCTGCCGGAGCCCCAGCGCGTCGTCTGTAACAGGCTGTCGATATCGTTTTGTCCGCTAAACGATATCGATGAGGTCGCGAAACCCGACGTTGGGCCGCCCTCTACCGGCGACGGCGCGTCGCCGCCATCCGCCGCATAGGCATGGGAGACCGATTCATCACCGTGGCTGTGATCGTGATCGGCGCCGTCGGCGCAGCAGTCGTTGCAGCCGCAGCCGACAGGATGCACCGGAAAGCCGCCGTTATTATTCCCGACGGGCGTATAGGCGACGGCTGTCTCTGCCGCGTTTGTCGTAATTGAGACGGAGGACACCTCTGTCTGTATCGACGAGAAATCGAGAACATCGTCTGTCGATATGTCGCCATGGGCAAATTCGTCGATGCCAGTGGTTTGCGATGCCGGGATATCGTTCTGAGCAGTCGGGCCCAATCCGGGCGGCCTGCCGGTAGTAGCTGCATCGAAAGAGAAATTGTCCGGGGTGCCGAACTCCGCAGTCAACTCAAACGCCTCGCCCATGAAGTCGGGTAAAGCGTCGTATTCATCTTCGCCTGCCGTCCGATCCCGCGCGTCGAGGATATCGACATTCTCCCCGGCCGCCAGGGACGCCAGCGTCGCGTCGGGTGCCGGGTTGGCCGTCGATGGCGCTGTACTGTTGTTCTGGGGGCTTGCCGCCCGCGACGGATCAGCGGGGGCGGATACGGCCGCTGTATCTGTATCCGGCAAAACCATATCGGTCTGGCCGACGCGGCCCAGCACCGCGTCGCGCACCTGATCGATCAGTTTTGTCATGCGGGTAAAAGCCACGGCATGCACCTACTTGGTTGACCATTTGCCCTCCCCATCCGCCTCTTTGACTGACAGGGACGACCGGCAAAAATCCATCCTGGATCCCGAAGCCAACGATTTAATAACCTTTCACCGGTTAAATTTGATTTGCGGAAATTGGTAAACGCTAAACGAAATCTAAAAATATATTAAAATGAAAGATCTAGGCCGACAGACAGGCGCGCGACAGGCTTTCCGACCCATGCAGTGGGTGTGGGGCGGCAACGCATGACCGACATAACGCTGCGGCCCGATGCCCGGCTTGACCGCATGAGACGCGCCTGTACCGGGGCATTTGGCGCGATTATCGTCTTCAGCCTGTGTATTAACCTTCTGATGCTGACATCCTCCATCTACATGATGCAGGTATTCGACCGCGTTCTGGTCAGCCGCAGCGGCGAAACGCTCGTCATGCTGACCGTGATCGCCGTTCTGGCTCTGTCCACCATGGCGGGTCTGGATATTGTCCGTACCCGGATTATGCAGAAGGTCGGCGGTTGGCTGGACGACCAGATCAGCCCGGTAGTGCTCGATATGAGTATTACCGTGGCGCTTGGCCGGGAAGGGCGAAAATCGCCGGAAAAGCTGCGCGATCTCTCGGAAATCAAGGCTTTTCTGTCAGGCCCCTCGGCCATACCCATCCTCGACGCCCCCTGGATGCCGGTCTTTGTCGGCTTCATGTTCCTGCTGCACCCGATGATCGGCTGGATCTCGGTTTCCGGTGCGGTAGTGCTGCTCGCGCTGGCTATTCTCAATGACTGGATCACCCGGCATTCGAGCGCCGCGGCCTCTGCCGCCAGCGCGAAGTCCCTCGGGTTCGCCGATGCCGCCATTCAGCGTGCGGATATCGTCGAAGCGATGGGGATGCGGGAAAGCGTGCTGGCGCGCTGGAACCGTCTGAACCAGACGGCACTGGCGGCGCAGAATATGAGCGGCGGCCGCGCGGGATTCCTTACCGGTGTCACGAAATTCGCGCGTCAGCTGCTTCAGATCGGCATTCTGGGCATCGGCGCCTGGCTGGTTATCGGCGGCAGTCTCTCTCCGGGCGGCATGATCGCGGCCTCGATTCTGATGGGGCGCGCGTTGGCGCCGGTGGATCAGGCGGTCACGACCTGGCGATCTGCCCGCAGTGCCATCGATGCCTGGAGGCGCGTGCGCAGCCTCCTCGAACGCGAGGTGCCGGACACCACCACAACGGAACTGCCCGTCCCGGACGGGAAGATCACGGTCGAGGGCGTCAGCTTCGTTCACATGGGGATGGACCGGCCGGCATTGCGGAATGTCTCCTTCGAGATCGCGGCCGGCGAGACGCTCGCGATCATCGGTCCCTCGGCGGCCGGAAAGTCGACCCTTGCCCGCCTGCTTGTCGGAATCGACGCACCGCATACCGGGCATGTGCGCCTCGACGGCATGGAGATTTCCCGCTGGAACGGGGCCGAGCGCGGAAAGTATATCGGCTATCTGCCCCAGGAAATCGGCCTGATCGGCGAGACCGTGACCGATGCCATTGCCCGCCTGCAGGACAACGATGACGCACTCGTTATCGGTGCGGCGAAGCTTGCAGGCGTTCACGAGACGATCATGAAGCTGCCGAAAGGCTACGATATGCCCATCGGCGCCAGCGGGAGCGCTCTCTCCGGCGGCGAACGCCAGCGCATCGCTCTCGCCAGAGCGGTGTATGGCGGCCCGCGTTTCGTCCTGCTGGATGAACCGAATTCGAACCTCGATGCGCAGGGCGAAAAAGCGCTCCAAAGGGCGATCGATATTCTGAAAACCTGCGGCACGACCGTGATTGTCGTCGCGCACCGCCCGAGCATACTCCGCCATATCGATAAAATTCTGGTCATGCAGGACGGCATGGTGCGCATGATCGGCCCGCGGGACGAGGTTCTTGCCCGGGTGATGCCAAACGGTACGACCGCCGGTGCCGGGCGATCGGATACCCTGCAGCCCGCCCTGGCGGATGCCCTGCCCGATAAAACCGGTCTGCCGACCGATGCGTCGATTGCGGATGAAAATGCGAATTCGACCGTGAATCCAACCGGTACAGGGAAACTGAGCTTTGGCTGATTTCGAATTTGAAAAGCCGCCGGTCGGCTCGATCGTAACCATTGGCGCCGCGATCGTTGCCATGTTTTTCGGCGTGTTTGGATCCTGGGCGGCCGTTGCGCCGCTGAAAACCGCTGCAATCGCCTCCGGTGAGGTGATGGTCGATGGCCGGCGCAAGACGATCCAGCATTTCGAGGGCGGCATCGTCAGTGAAATACTCGTCAAGGACGGGACCGTCGTCGAAGCCGGGCAGGTTCTGGTGAGACTGCAGAAAACCCAGGCCCAGGCCATGTTGTCGCTGGTCGATGGCCGGTCGATTGCCGCGAGAAGCCTGGTGGCACGGCTGACCGCCGAGCGCGACGGCGCCAAATCGATCGCCTTTCCGGCGGATATGCGCGCCGCCGACAAAAATCCCCAGGTGCGCGCCGCAATGGACGGCCAAAGACGGATTTTCAGGGCGCGGCGTGACTCGCTGGCGAGCAAGACCGCCCTCTTGCGGGAACGCGATGCGCAGGTCCGCACCGAGATCGGCGGTTTGCGGGCGCAGATAGCGGCAGACGACCGCCAGCTTGCCCTGATCGAGCAGGAGCTTTCGGGAATCCGGTCGCTTGTCGAACGTGGCCTTGTCGCGCGTCCGCGATTGCTGGCGCTTGAGCGCCGGGCGGCGGAGATCGGCGGGAACCGCGGCCGGAATATCGCGGCGGTCGCGCGCGCCGAGCAGTCGATCGGGGAAACCCGCCTGAAAATCGAGGAATTGAGGACGGAACGCCTGAACGACGTGGTCCGCGAATTGCGGGAGGTCGAATCCCAGCTACAGGATCTCGGCGAGCGGCGCAGCGCGTCGAGCGACGTCCTGTCGCGGACCGAGATCAGGGCGCCCATTGGCGGTACGGTCGTCGGTCTGAAGGTCGCGACGACCGGCGGGGTCATCGCCGCAGGTGAAGCCATCATGGATATCGTGCCGACCGATAGCAGCCTTATCGTGGAAGCCAAGGTCAGCCCGAAGGATATCGATATCGTGCGCGCGGGACTGGCGGCGCAGGTCCGGTTTACGGCCCTCAGTCAGCGGAATTCCGCGCCGGTCGATGGCGAAGTCGTCTCGGTGTCGGCCGACCGCCTGAGCGACCAGTTCTCGCCCGAGGGGTACTATCTGGCACGTGTTGGCCTTCCCGCAAGCATCCAGAAACTCCTCGGCGACGTAACCCTGCAACCCGGCATGCAGGCAGAAGTCATGATCGTCACAGGGACAAACACGGCCCTCGGCTATTTCATGAAGCCTGTCCTGGAAAGTTTCGACCGGGCATTCCGGGAAGACTAACCGCCGCATTTCCCGCCGTGCCGGAATCCGCTATGAACAGATGGCAGATTTCTATGACGGGGTAACAGGAATGAAATTCGGCGTCTTCGATCATGTCGATAAATCGGGCCGGCCGCTCGCCGAGCAGTTCGCGCAAAGGGTGGAATACGTTGCCGCCGCGGATCGGCTGGGCTTTTACGCCTATCATGTGGCGGAGCATCATGCGACGCCGCTGAACATGGTCCCCGTGCCCGGCGTGTTTCTCGGTGCCGTCGCGCAGGCGACCACGAATATTCGGCTCGGGCCGCTTACCTATCTTCTGCCCCTGTACTCGCCGCTTCGCCTGATCGAGGAGGTCGGCATGTTCGACCATCTGTCGAACGGCCGGATGGAGCTGGGCGTCGGCCGGGGGGTGTCGCCGTTCGAGCTGAATTATCACAATTACGATCCGGAGACGGCGCGTGCGGTCTATGGCGAAGCGCTTGAAGTTCTGATCGAGGGGATGACGCACGACAAGCTTTCCTATGCGGGAAAGCACTTCAATTACACGGACGTGCCGATGGAATTGCGGCCGTTGCAGGACCCGCATCCGCCGCTCTGGTATCCGTCCTCGAACCCCGAAGGTAGCAAATATGCCGGCGAAAACGGCTTTCATTACTGCACGCTGGGCGGGGTGGAGATGGCGAAAGCCAATATCGCGGCGTATCGCGAAGCCTATGAGAAGCGCGGCGGCACTGTGGGTGCGCAGCGGCCTTTCCCGGGAGGGGCCGCCATCGGCATCAGCCGCCAGGTGACGGTCGCGGAAACCGACGCGGAAGCCCTGAAGATTGCCGGTCCTGCCTACAAGGTCTGGCATGACAGCCTGACCAAACTGTGGCGGGAAAATAACGTCGAAGGGCCGAGCTTCGCCCGCAACACGGTGGATACCGTCGAGAAAGCGATCGCCGGCGGGTCCCATATCGCAGGCTCGCCCGAAACAGTGCGTCAACAGCTCGCCGAACAGATCGATGCGCTCGGCGTGAACTATATGGTGCTGGCGTTCAATATCGGCGACATGGCCCACGAGGATGCGTTGCGGTCGATCACGCTGTTCGGTGAGGAAGTCATGCCGGAGCTCGCCGACCTCTGATCACCGGAAGTTCCAGGAGGACGTTCATGGAACCGGATATTGCAACAAAGCTTCCCCAGTGGAAAAGTCATGACGAACCGTCGCTGACGCGCGAAACGTTCGAATCGCTCTGCGCATTCGAAATCCCGTGTCTGCGTATCAGAGGCTTCGCGACGGATGCGGAGTGCGATGAACTGGTCGCTGCGATGGACAATGTCGGCCTGAACAAGACTTACAAGGTGCCGGGCCTTGTCCAGCCGCCGCGATATGTCGGTCTCACCCAGTTCGAGAAGCGCCATGAAGCGAAGGACGCCTATTTTGCCGAGGTCGAACAGGCGTGGCGCGAACATGAGGCCGTGCTCTCGCAGATGACCTGGAATCCGTTTGAGCGGATGTGGTCGCTGATGCGTGAAGTATATCCTGAACACAGTCTGGAGCTTGCCGAGGAGCCCGGCTACGAGCGCTACTATGCCGGGATTATCCGTGAGACAAGCGGTGGCGGCACTCTGCATGCCGATGTCACGATGTATAGCGCGCGCGACTACGTGATCAGCCAGGTTGCCAGCCAGATCACCTGGAATTTTTTCGCCAGTCATGTAGAGGGCGACGGCGGCAAGACGACGCTTCACAATCGCCCCTACCGGGTACAGGCGGCAACGGGCGACAAGGTTGAAATCGAAGGCTTCAGCCGGTCCTATGTCGACGGTGCCGAAACGCATGTCTATACGCCGGCGAAGGGCGATGTTGTGATGTTCAATTCCCACAACCCGCATGAATGGACCGCGGTGGACCAGGGCCAGCGCCGCATGGGCGTCAGCACGTATATCGGGCGGATGCCCGACGGGAATTTTATCTACTGGTCCTGATGAAAGTCCGACCCCGCGATATTAGCCTTTAAGCAGAGGCTTCACGGCGGCGCGGAATTCGCGCCTGCGGTCGGCGCTGTGCAGCCATCCGTAATCGTAGTTCAGCGGCGGCGCATCGCCCGGTTCCACCTTGAGCGCCGCGAAAACCGGACCGGGTGTCGCCAGCAGGGCAGGGAGGTCGGCGGCAAACTGGTTCAGACCTTCGAACGTACGTGCCGCCGCGTAGCCCGCCGCGCGGGCCATGCCGGCGAAATCGGTCTTGCCGCGCGCCGGGGTCGGGTGGCCGCCATTCGCTTCATAGGTGCCGTTTTCCACGACGAAATGGATCAGGTTCTCTGGCGCGGCATTGGCGATGGTCGTCAGGGTCGACAGGTTCATCAGCAGGCTGCCGTCCCCGTCCAGCACGATGATCTTCTGGTCCGGCAGGCCGATGGCGAGGCCGAGCGCATGGGAAGATGCCTGACCCATCGCGCCCACACTGACGAAATTCAGCGGGTTCGGATCCACCCGGTGCCATTCGAACGCGGATGTATAGGTGGCGACAACGATTGCGCCGTCACGCGCCGCGGCAATTTTCTCGAAACAGGCCATCCGCTGCATCATGGCTCCACCCTCCGTCCGATCAGCGCGACCATCGGGCGCGAGGTTTCATAGGCCCTGTCGATCGCCGGCGGCAGCAAGGCAACGTCTTCCGGCCCTTCGATCAGGATGTGGTCGACACCCATGGTATCGAGGATCGGTTCGATTATACGAACGCCGATGCTGGCGGATTCGGTGGGCTTCTTGTTCGGTTCCTTGCCGAGAAGCCCCACCACCATGCAGACGGGTTGTTCGTATTCGCAGCCGACGGCCCGGATATTGTTCAGGGAATCCATCAGGCCGGTCTGTTGCATCAGCAAGACCGCCCGCTTTTCGCAATACCCGAGCGCCGCGCAGATCGACACACCTTCATCCTCTTTGCTCAGGCGGATAAAGGTGAAATCGGTGTCTTTCGAAAGCGGCCAGAGCAACCCGGCGCTGGTCGTGATATCCGGCAGCGCGGCGATGTGAAAAACGCCCGCCTGTTTCAGGGCTGCGATGATATCCGCGCCGCGGGGTCCTTCCGGCGCGGCCATGGGTCAGGCCGCGACGGAAAGTTCGGTCAGGAAGGTGGTTAGCGCGATGTTGAAATCTTCGGGGTTCTCGATGTTCGAGATGTGCCCGGCCCGTGCGATCACGTCATGGCGGCAATTGGGGATGGCATCCGCCGCCTCCGCCAGGATTTCGGGCGGCGCGCCCTTGTCCTTCTCGCCGCCGATCAACAGCGTTGGCACTTCGATATCGCCGAGACGCGATCCGAAGGCGAGACGTTTCAGCGCTTCGCAGCATCCCTCATGTCCCACCGGGTTGGTGGACCGTACCCATTCGCGTACCCGCTCGAGCGACGGCGGATTCGCGGCGACCGTCTCGGGCGTGAACCAGCGCTCGACGGTTGGCTGCGCCAGCCCTGCCATACCTTTTTCCCGCGCCGTATCGATACGGTATTGGAAATACGCGGCATAGTCCGGCGGGGCATCCGGTCGGGAATCGCAGGCCGTCAGGGACAGCAACCGGTCTCCGTGGTTCTGGGCGAGCCCGTAGCCGAGCATGCCGCCGATCGAGAGCCCGACCCAGTGGGTCTTCTTGATGCCGAAATGGTCAAGGAGTGCGATGGCGTCCACCATCAGATCATCGAAGGAATAGGGGCCGGGCGGCGCGTCCGACCCGCCATGACCGCGATGATCGTAGCGCAGGATACGGAAACGGTCCTTGAGCAGGGCGACCTGGTCGTCCCAAAGGTGCAGGTTGTTGGCGAGCGCATGGCTGAAAGTTATCCACGGTGCGCCTTCGACGCCCTCGACCTCGCAATTGATCTCAAAATCCCCGACGCTGACTTTCATCGCTGTTTCCTGCTTCGTTTTTTTCGTTTCAAAATTAACACGCGGACGGATGCCGCGTACAGACCGGCCGGTCAGGCAGATCCATTGATGGCAGAGAGGAACGGTTCCGCGAAGTCCCGGAGCTTGGCCGCGCCCACACCGTGAACTTCCGCGAATTCATCGATTGTCGCCGGTTTCCGCCGCGCCATATCGACAAGCGTGCGGTCGGTGAAGACGACATAGGCGGGCACGTCGCGCTCCTTCGCGAATGTAAGCCGCAGGGCGCGCAGCTCCGTCAGCAGCTTCGTATCCGCTTCCGGCAGGTCCGCATCCGCGGCGAGGTCGCTTGCCCGCCGTTTCGCGGCCCGGGATTTCTTCAGCGTGTCCTGGCGGTAGCGGAACGATTCCTCGTTCCGCATCAGGTCCTGTCCCTTCGGCGTGATGGCGAGACCGCCATATCCCTGCACGTCGAGCCGCAGGAACCCGGCGGAAACGAGCTGGCGAATGATCGACTGCCATTCCGGTTTGCGCAGATCGGCGCCGCTGCCATAGGCGGACAGTCTGTCATGGCCCGCCTTCAGCAGTTTTTCACTCTGCATGCCGCGCAGGATATCGACGATATGCGCGCCGCCGTATATCTGGCCCGACCCTTCCACCGCGGCGAGCACTTTCTTGGCAATCTCCGTGCCGTCGGCCATTTCGACCGGGTCGATGCAGACATCGCAATTGCCGCAGGGGTCTATGTCTTCGCCGAAATAGGCGAGCAGCGACCGGCGCCGGCATTCAGGGGCTTCGCAGTATCCGACGAGCGCATCGAGACGTTTGTGTTCCCGGCGTTTCCGGTCCGTGCCCGAATCCTCGTCTTCGATAAACATCCGCCGCATGCGGATATCCTGCAGCCCGTAGATCATATGGGCCTCGGCATCGGCGCCGTCGCGGCCGGCACGGCCGATTTCCTGGTAATAGGCCTCGATGCTGCCGGGCAGGTCGACGTGGAGGACGAACCGTACGTCCGATTTGTCGATCCCCATGCCGAACGCGATTGTGGCGACGATGACAATGCCGGGATCGGTCATGAAGGCATTCTGGTGGGACTGGCGAATACCCGCATCCATGCCCGCGTGATAGGCGAGGGCGTTGACGCCGTGGTCGCGCAGATACTGGGCCGCTTCCTCGGTCTTTTTGCGGGACAGGCAATAGACGATGCCGCTTTTGCCCCGGTGCCGCTCGAGGAAGTCGACCATCTGGCGCTTCCATTCCTGCTTCATCTCGACCGACAGTTTTATATTCGGCCGGTCGAACCCGAGGACGACCGATCTGGCGTCCCCGTCGAACAGGCGGGCGACGATATCGTCGCGGGTCACGGCGTCGGCGGTGGCCGTCAGCGCGGCAATGGGAATGCCTGGAAACACCGAGCGAAGCTGGGAGAGCTGTTCGTATTCAGGCCGGAAGGCAGGCCCCCACTGCGAAATACAATGGGCTTCGTCGACGGCGAACAGCCGGATATCGAGTTTTCCGAGCGCCGACAGCATGCGCTCTGTCATCAGCCGTTCGGGCGCCATATACAGCAGGCGCGTCTCCCCCGCCGCCGCGCGGCGCCACGATGCGACATTGTCCTCGCGGCTGCGCGACGAATTGATGGTGTCGGCGGCAACGCCCGCCAGTTTGAGGGCGGCGACCTGGTCTTCCATCAGGGCGACCAGCGGCGAGACGACGATGGTCAGGCCGCCGGTGACCAGCGACGGTATCTGGAAACAGAGCGATTTCCCCGATCCCGTCGGCATGACGGTCAGGATATTGCCCCCCGCCAGAAGCGTATCGACAACTTCTTCCTGGCCGGGCCGGAAGGCATCGAAGCCGAAGACGTCCTTCAGGACGGTGTACTTGTCGCCGGTATCGGTGACGGGTTTGGTGGCCGGTAAGGTCATGCCGCCAGTCTACGCGCTTGGCGTGATTCGGGCGATGGCATGGAGGCTTTAATTGGCCGAAAAGGCGGCGGAAATCAGCCGGATTCGAGTTCTTCGCGCTTCATTTCCAGTTCCAGCCATTGTTCCTCGGCGGCAGCGAGGGCGGTTTCGGCAGCCTGCATTGCCTTTGCCGTGGCATCGAACCGGGCCGGATCCGATCGGAACAGGTCCGGATCGGCCATCGTGGCCTGATGCGCGTCGATTTCCTTTTGAATTTCTTCCATGCGGGCGGGCAGGGTTTCCAGCGCGTGCTTGTCCCTGTAGGTCATCTTGTTCGACGCGGCAGGTTTCGCCTTCGGCGCCTTGGCGTCTTCCGACGTCTCGTTTTTCTTCGATTTGCCGCCGGCTTTCCGCGGTCCCAGGTCGCCGCCGCGCTGGGACATCATATCGCTGTAGCCGCCGGCATATTCGACCCACTTGCCGTTGCCTTCCGCCGCGATGACGGAGGTGACGACCCGGTCGAGAAAGTCGCGGTCATGGCTGACGAGGATGACGGTGCCGGCGTAATCGGCAAGCAGTTCCTGCAGAAGATCGAGCGTTTCGATATCGAGATCGTTGGTCGGCTCGTCGAGCACCAGCAGGTTGGACGGCTTGGCAAGCGCGCGGGCGAGCATGATGCGGCCCCGTTCGCCGCCGGAAAGGACGTGGACCGGCGTGCGCGCCTGATCCGGCGTGAACAGGAAGTCCTTCATGTAACCGATGACATGGCGGGTCTCGCCGTTGATGGTCACCTTGTCGCCGCCGCCGGTCAGGGCATCGGAGAGCGTCTCTTTCGGATCGAGGCTGTCGCGGCGCTGATCAAGGGTTTCCAGCTCCAGGTTCTTGCCAAGGCGGATATTTCCCTCATCGGGTTCCAGGACGCCGGTGAGCATGTTGAGCAGGGTCGTCTTGCCGGCCCCGTTCGGTCCGACGATGCCGATCCGGTCGCCGCGGGCGATCAGGGTGGAGAAACCGTCGACGATGACGTTCTCGCCATAGGCCTTGGAGATGTTCTCTGCGACGCAGACCCGCTTGCCCGAACTTTGCGCCTCGCTGGCCATCATGTTGACGGTGCCGGACGGCCCGCGGTCGTTCCGGCGTTTGGCGCGAAGATCGTACAGCGCCCGCAGGCGGCCCATGTTGCGCTTGCGCCGTGCGGTCACGCCCTTGTGCAGCCAGTCGGTTTCGGCGCTGATCTTGCGGTTCAGCTTGTGCCGTTCCAGTGCTTCGTTTTCGAGGAAGGTTTCGCGCCAGGGCTCGAACTCGCCGAATCCGCGTTCCAGCCTGTGGGTGCGCCCCTGATTGAGCCAGACCGTCGCCCGCGACAGGTTTTCGAGGAAACGCCGGTCGTGGCTGATCAGCACCAGCGCGGAGCGGATGGATTTCAGCTCGCTTTCGAGCCATTCGATTACCGGCAGGTCGAGATGGTTGGTTGGTTCGTCCAACAGCAGGATATCCGGCTGCGGCGCCAGCGCGCGGGCAAGGGCGCACCGCCGGGCTTCCCCGCCCGACAGGTGTGACGGGTTTTCTTCCCCGGTCAGGCCGAGCTGCGCGATCAGCCAGCCGGCGCGCTGCGGATCGTCCCCCGCCTCAAGCCCGGCACGGACATAGTCCAGCGTCGTCTCGAAGCCGGAAAGGTCCGGTTCCTGCGGCAGGTAGCGCAGCGTGGCACCCGGCTGGACGAAGCGTTCTCCTTCATCAAAGCCGATCTCGCCGGTCGCGATCTTCATCAAAGTCGATTTGCCGGACCCGTTGCGCCCGATCAGGCACAGGCGTTCGCCTTCGGACACCGACAGTTCCGCCCCTTCCAGCAGGGGGGTGCCGCCGAAGGTGAGATGGATATCGCGCAGGAGAAGAAGCGGAGGCGCCAAGGGGTTTTTTCCGTCATAAATATGGGTGAACCCTGTGTCCAACATCCGCTAGGGTGCTGTCAAACACCAAGCGCATATCACCCTAAGGAAAGACCATGGAAATCAATATCCCGGAAATCGTCGCCGAAGTAACAGAGGCCTTCATGGCCTATGAAAAAGCCCTGCTGGCCAACGATGTCGACATGATCGACGAGCTGTTCTGGAACGACGAGAAAACGCTGCGTTATGGGCCGAACGGCACGGTCGTCAGCCATGACGCCCTGTCCGCCTTCCGCCGCAGCCGGGATATCGGGCCGTGGGTACGGACCCTGAAAGACACCCATATCGTCACGTTCGGGCGGGATTTCGCGGTCGCCAACACCGAATCGACCCGTCCCACGGCAGAGGGCATCAGCCGCCAGAGCCAGACCTGGGTGCGCATGCCCGAAGGCTGGCGCATCGTCTCGGCCCACGTATCCGACCAGCCGTAAAGGTCAGCCGGTGTTTGCCGGCGGTCGCGTTGCGTAGGCGCGGGACACCATGATCACGCCGGCCAGCACGAGGATCGTGCCGACCCCGTGATAGGGGCGGAGGATTTCACCGAAAAAGATCATGCCGAGCACGGGGCCGAAGATCGGATGCAGGCACATGAAGGCCGATGCGCGGTTGGGGCCGATGCGCAGCGTGCCGCTGTTCCAGCATATCCAGGCGATAATGGTGCTGAACAGGGTGACGTAGCCGAGGCTGACGAGGGTCAGCCCGGTCCATTCCATCGTATGACCGAAGCTGATCTCAAGCGCGTAGGCCGGCACGAGCCAGAGCGCGCCTGCCGCGGACATCACCGTCAGCAGGCTCCACCCGGAAATTTTGATCGAGGCGCGTTTCAGCAGCACCATGTAAAGCGCCCAGCTGATGACCGCGAGCAGCATATACAGATCGCCCCAACCGAATTCCAGATTCAGCAATACGCCGAGTTGTGCCTTTGTCACCACCATCACGATGCCCGCGATCGCGACCAGGATACCGATGGCCTGCCAGCGGTTGATGACGTCGCGCAGGATCAGCCACGAAAAGGCGACCGCGGCGACCGGCACGCCTGAATTGATCAGGGCCGCGTTGATAACGGTCGTATGCAGAACGGCGAAATAAACCAGCGTATTGCCGACGGCGAGCAGGAGCCCCATGATCGCGAAATTACCGAGATTGGCGCGGATATTCGGCCAGTCGGTGCGGAGCAGCGGCAGGATGAACGGTATCACCAGCAGCGCCGCGAATGCGTGCCGCCAGAAGGAAAGGGCGACCGGCGGGATATCCGCATTGGCCAGCCGGGCCGCGACGAAATTGCCGCCCCAGCACAGAATGGCGAAGCTCAGCACGACGTAGGGGCTGGTGATCAATCCGATCAGCCGGTTACGGGGCATGGGCTAGTCTTCGTAAGTGTTCGAGAGCGTGCCGATGCCGTCGATAATCACGTCGATGGTTGCGCCCGGTTTCATGGGCAGCGCACCGGGTCCGGTGCCGCAGGACACGATGTCGCCGGCCTCCAGCGTCATGAAGTGCGACAGGCGGCTGACGAGGTCGGCGGGCTGCAGGAAAAGATCGCTGACCGGGTAGTTCTGCCGTTCGCGTCCGTTCAGTTCGGCGCGGATCGTCGCCGTGGCGAGATCGATCTCGGTCGCGATCACCGGGCCGAACGGGCCGAACGTGTCATAGCCCTTGGCGCGCGCCCATTGCGGGAAGGTGGGGTCCGCGTCCAGCACCTGCAGGGCTGTGACATCGTTCACGCAGGTATAGCCGAAGATGCTCTCGGCGGCAGTCGCCGCGTCTGCATCCTTGCAGGATTTGCCGATCACGATGCCAAGCTCGGCTTCGTAAATCACGCGGCCGTCATAGGATTGAGGCTTGCGGATGGCGCCGCCCGGCGCCAGACAGGTATTCGGGCCTTTCAGGAAAAGCAGCGGATCTTCCGGCTGTTCGAGGCCCTGCTTTTCCGCCGCGGATTTCGAATTGTTCCAGAGTGCTACGATCTTAGACGGCACACACGGCGTCAGCAGGCTGACATCCGACAGGGTGAGCGCTTCGCCGGTCGGCGTTGCGATGCCGAACATGTCGCCCTCGAACACCGCGACGGCATCGGCGACAAGCGTGCCGAAGCCGGTTTTTCCATTCCGCTCGAACCGTACCCAGTCCGTCATCTGTATTTTTCCGGCAGGTCGGCGCTGTATTTCGCCCGGATGCGGTCGTCGAGCTCCTTCGATGAGCGGGCGACGGCGGGGAAGGAATCGCGCCGGTTGAACGGCCGGCAGGCATCGACGACAACCCGCGAATTCCGGCGGTCATTGTCGTCGTCGTAGCACATCGGGTCGAGATGGGTGCTCCAGCATCCATTGATGATATCGATGCCTTCGCGCGGATCGTGACGCGTGCACATCGCCCAGACGACATCGTTCATGTTCGACGGATCGATGTCGTCATCGACCACAACCACCCAGCGGTTGGCATAGGCGCCCGCATGGCATTGCGAGGCGATCAGGCCGGCCTGTTTCGAATGGCCGCCATACATCGTCTTGATCGAGACCGTCAGCCACATCCGGCTGCCACCGGCTTCATGGGCGTAAACCCCCTGCACGCCCGGAATACCGGCCGCTTCGAGCTGGTTCCAGACGGCGGCGGCGCGATAGGCGCCCATGTAATAGGTGTTGTCGTTCGGCGGTACGGCGGGGATGGCGCCCGTGATGACGGGATTGTCCCGGTGCATCAGGGTTTCGATCCGGATGACCGGCTCGGGCCGCGCGCCGCCCGCGTAATAGCCGGTCCACTCGCCGAGCGGGCCTTCCATGCGTTCGTCATCGACATCGATAAAGCCTTCGAAGGCGATTTCCGCGCTGGCGGGCACGGGCAGGCCGGTCTTCGGCATGTTGATGACCTCCACCGACTCGCCGAAGATGCCGCCGACGACGTCCAGCTCGTTCTTCTCGTACGGTACTTCGAAGCCGCCGATCATGAACATGACCGGATGCACGCCGGCCACGACGGCGACCGGACATTTTTCGCCGCGGTCGTGATATTTTTTCATGATCAGGCGGGCGTGCTTGCCGGGCGACATCATGACGGTGGCGACGCGGGGCTCATGCGCCTGAACCCGGTAGGTGCCGTAATTGACCCAGCCCGTATCGGGGTCGCGCATCGCAACGATACAGCCGGTGCCGATGAAATTGCCGCCATCGTGTTCATGCCATTTCGGCGACGGGAGGCCCTGGATATTGACGGCCTCGCCCTCGGTGACGTTCTCGACCAGCGGCCCGCCATTGACCTCGACGGGCTCGTGGTTCGGCGCGTCGCCGAGGTAATGCCGCCACCATTTGATCAGGTCTTCTTCGGTGGATTCCGGCGGCAGGCCGAGGGCGATGGCGCAGCGGGGCCGCGACATGATGATATTCGCCAGCACACGATGACCCTTGGGGAATCCGGGAACGTCATCGAAGAGGACGGCGGGGTTGTCGAGGTCCCGCATGTACATATCGACGATGCCGCCGATATCCTCTTCCGTTTCGGCGCCGCTGATGTTTTTCAGCTCACCGATTTTCTCGATTTCTTCCAAAAAATTCCGAAGGTCTTTGTTTGCCACGTGCTGTCTCCAATTGCGTAAGATGAGACAATTGATTCTTCGCGCGCGGGGGTCAAGCGGCGCAATTGCATCGCATGGCCCGGATATTGCAATGCGCCCGTTTAGGGGCGAAAACAGGTATAATCACCAACAACCGAGGGAGCATTCAGAATGGCCGGTTTCAGACTTCTCAATTATGCAGGGGCGGACGGGGCGCCGCGCCCCGGTATTCTCGTTGGCGACGATGTAATCGATCTCCATAGCGCCGGCCTGCACGGGTCGACCTGGGACATCTTCCAGGACTGGGACGCCAATCTCGCGAAAATGGCGAAGATCGCCGAGGATGCGGCATCGCATGAATCGCGCCCGCTGGCGGATGTGCAGCTAATGGCGCCCGTGGTCCCGCCCGTGGTTTACAATGCGGCGGCCAACTACGTCGATCATCAGAAGGAAATGTCGGGCGGCAAGCAGCTGGTCAAGGAAGATACCCATCCGTATTTCTTCCTGAAGGCCGGTCCGCAATGCGTGATCGGTCCCGGCGCGGATATCCGCCTGCCCGCCGTGTCGGACTTTATCGACTGGGAAGCGGAGCTCGCGGTCGTCATCGGCAAGCCGGCGCGGAACGTGAAGGCGGCGGATGCGCTGGATTACATCGCGGGCTACACGATTTTCAACGATCTGTCTGCGCGGGATATGAAGCCCGTCGGCAGAACGTTCAACGTGCACTGGTTCGCCCACAAGAACTTCGACGGTTCCGGGCCGATGGGCCCGTGGATGGTGCCGGCTGCGGATATTCCGGACCCGCATGATGTCGATATCAAGCTCTGGGTGAATGACGAGCTGAAACAGGATTCAAATTCGAAATACCTGTTTTTCAACATCAACGAACAGATCGAATATATCAGCGCCCGCATGACGCTGCGCCCCGGCGATGTCATCGCCACCGGCACGCCCTCGGGCGTGGGCGCTCCCTATGGCGGACGCCTGAAACCGGGCGACACAGTGACTATCGAAATCGGCGGTATCGGCAAGCTGGTCAACCCTGTGGTGCAGGGGGACTGAGGCGGGCCTGAGGCAAAATTGTCATCCCGGCCTTGTGCCGGGATCCAGTCCGCCCGCAAGGCGATATGTCTGTAGCTCTGGACCCCGGCACAAGGCCGGGGTGACATGTAGAGTTCGACGTTGTTCAAACTCAAACCACGTCGGCGCTTTTGTCCGAATAGTTGATCGTGACGGTGAAGCTGCCTTCGTTCATCGACCAGTTCCAGACGTCGTATTCCCGCAGACCCGCGGCATGGAAGGGATCGCCCATCGCGATCTCGTTGGCGTGTTCGAACGAATCGGCGCGGACAATGATCATGCCGGTACGCGGCTTGTCGCTGTCTTCCGGTTCCATCGGGCCGGCGGCAAACAGGATTCCCTGCTTTTCCAGTTCGACCTGACGTTCGAGATGCTGCGGCAGCATTTTCATGATTTCCTCGCGCGGCGCGACCGCCCGGGTGAAGATCACGTAGAGGTCTTTCTGCAGCATGTCCTTGGTATTCGGTGAATTGGTGACGGCCATTTTTCTGCTCCCTGTCGGATTATTTGCCGACGACTATGACGCCCATACAGGGGAATGCAAGCAGGCCCGCACGGTGCTACGCTGAGAAAAACAACGGGAGGGAAAGTCCGGTGACCATAGACATGCATGCCCATTTTGTGCCCGCGCCAATGGCCGAAGCGCTGCGGAAACGCAGAGACGCGCCCTGGATCGAGGCTATGCCCGGCGGTACCGAACGCATTCACCTGCCGATCGGGGCGCTGGAATTCGGCGACGATTATTCGGATATGGCGCGACGCATCGCCTTTATGGATGCGCGCGGCGTGGACCGGCAGGTCCTGTCGTTCCCGGGTCTGTTCGGACTGGACAGCCGGCCGGCGGACGAAGCCGGCCCGTTGCTCAGCCTGTTCAACGACGAGGTCGCCGCGTTGAGCCGCGCCCATCCCGACCGGTTTACCGGTCTCGCAGCGCTACCCTTCGCCGACATGGACCGGGCCGTCGCCGAACTGCGCAGGGGATGCACCGAACTGGGTCTCGCCGGCGCGATCCTGCCGAACAATGCCTTCCTGACCATCGCCGAGGCGGAAAAGCTGCGGCCGGTCTTCGAGGCCGGCAACGAACTGGGGGTCCATTTCTTCATTCATCCCGGCCGCCGTCCCGATCAGGTCCCCGCAGCGGGGTCGGCCGTGCCCGCAACGCCGTTCGCCGATCTGGTCTTTGCGCGCCAGGCGCTCGACGTTCAGGCGAACGTAGCGCATGCGACGGCGACGCTGCTGTTCTCCGACTTTCTGGATGATTATTCGAACATCACGGTTCATATGGCGAACCTCGGCGGCACGCTGCCGATGGTGATAGAGCGTATGGAGCATGTCGCAGAGACAAGGGGCCTCGAGGGCGACCGGCCTATGAGCCGCACCAAAAGACTTCACGTGGATTGTTCGTCGCTCGGCGCGCGGTCGCTCGAACTGGCGGTGTCGATATTTGGCGCCGACCGTATCGTCCTGGGCACCGATTGCCCGATATTCAGCACCGACTGGACATTGGCGGCGATCCGCGATGCCGGCATTAACGACTCCGACCGTCAGGCGATCCTGCACGGCAATGCCGAACGCCTGCTGGAGCGATGAGATGAGCCTCTATTATGTGCAGAAACTGCTCTACAACCTGAACCGCGACGAAGCCGTTCGCGCGCGCTTCGCCGACGACATGGACAGCGTTCTTGCCGACTACGACCTGACGGAAGAGGAGCTCACCGCGATCCGCAAACCCGATATCGGCTTGCTTTACGTGCTCGGCGTGAACGGCCAGTTGCTGATGCATTATGCCGCGCTGAAGCAGTTCGCGTGGGACGAATACCTGCAGGCCATGCGGGATGGCGTCGCCGAGCATGGACCTGTGCGGGAAGGTATCTACGCAATGGTCGGAGAATAGCGATGCCGCTTGTATTTGCAGGCGCCTGCAGCCATGCGCCGGGTATCACCGGCCGGGCCGACCGCGCCGATCCCGTCCAGCGCGACGGCCTGTACGCTGCCTTCGACCGGATGCGCCGGGCGATAGAGGACTCCGGCGCCGAGGCGCTGGTGGTCATCGGGGCGGAGCATTTCGCCAATTTCTTCATGAACAACATGCCGGCATTCTGTATGGGCATGGGCGCAAGCTATACCGGTCCGATAGAAGACGAGGCATGGCTCGGCATCGATCGCACGCAGATTCCGGGCGCCCCCGACCTGTCGCGCCGCCTGATCACAAATATCATGAACGAGATCGATGTCGCCTATGCCGAGGAATGGCAGTTCGATCACGGCATCATGGTGCCGCTCCATTTTCTGACGCCCCGCTACGACATGCCGGTGATCCCTGTGAACATCAACTGTCAGGGCCCGCCCTTGGCGCCGCTGCACCGCGCCTGGAAATTCGGCAAGGCATTGCGCGTCGCCTGCGACGCGGCGCCGGAAAAGATCGCGATCGTCGGCACCGGCGGGATTTCGCACTGGCCGGCAACGCCCGATTCAGGAAAGATCAACGAGGCGTGGGACCGGGAATTTCTCGACCGCTTCGTGAACAACCGGCGCCGCGAATTGCTGTCCTATACCGATGAGGAAACCTATCGTGACGGCGGGCAGGGCGGGTTTGAAATCCGGACGTTTGTCGCCGTCGCCGGGGCGACCGAAGGAGCGACCGGGGAAATTTGGTTCTACGAGCCGATCCCGATTTTCGCCGTCGGCTGCACGGTTGCGACCATGAACGTGATCTGACGGGCCTCTAGACGACTTCGTCGACGACCTGGTTGCGCAGCACGCCGATCCCGGATGCCTCGACTTCCAGCACGTCGCCGGGCCTGAGCCAGATCGGCGGATCGAACCGCGCACCGGCCCCGATGGGTGTGCCGGTCGAAATGATATCGCCCCGCTTCAGCGTCATGATGGTGGACACGTAGCTGACCAGATAGGCGAAATCGAACATCAGGCTCGCGGTGGTGTCCTTCTGGCGGACCTCGCCGTTCACCCGGGTCTCTATCGCCAGGTCGCCGTAACCGCTGAATTCGTCCGCCGTCACCATCCAGGGACCGATGGAGCCCGTGCGGTCGAAGTTCTTTCCCTGGGTGACGTTGTGTTTGCCGTGGCGCAGCCAGTCGCGGATCGTGCCCTCGTTCAGGCAGGTCAGGGCGGCGATATGGCTTTCTGCGCTCTCGCGCGGAATACGCCGGCCGCCTTCGCCGATCACGATGGCGATCTCGCCCTCGTAATCGAGCTGTTCTGATTCCGGCGGGCGGACGACCGGCACGTCGTGGCCGACGAACGATCCCGGCACGCGGAAGAACATGCTTGGATACTCCTGAGGCGGCGTCAGGTCGCCGTATTCCTCGTTGCGGTTGGCGTAGTTGATGCCGATGCACAGGATTTTCTCCGGATTCGTCACCGGAATCTGCAACGTGACATCCGCCATTGCATGATCGCCGTCTGCCGTCGCGGCAATGGCGGCGGCTTTCGCCTGCAGTTCGGGGATCAGCAGATCCTCGGCAACGGTCGCCCCGTCGATGCGCCCGCCGAGATCGACAATCGCGCCGTCCTTCTCAATCCCGAATGAAGTGTTCCCACCAGTCTCGAATGATACTATTTTCATTTTATTGTCTCTCCGTCTGAATCTGGCGGTATGCCGCGTGAACCGGCATCAATCCGCACAATAACGGCGGAGGCACCGGGCGCAAAGCCCGGGGGAGGAAGCGATGCCGCATATGATCGTCGAATATTCGGCCGATATCGAAGACGAACTTCGGACCGGTATTCTGTGCCCGAAGCTGTGCGGGGCACGCGTGGGAACGGGCGTTCTTGCGTGGAGCGGCATCCGCGTCCGGGGAGAGGTTCGCTCCCGCTATCACATCTCCGACAGCCATTCCGGCAACGCCTTCGTCCATACGGTCCCGCGCGCCGGCCATGGCCGCGACGAGGCAACCCTCACAGCGGCCGCCGGGTAACCGCCCAAACGGAGAGCGCATCCATGCTGTTTTATCCCGATTCCCGGAACAGGCCCTTTCATCTCGGCACGTTTCCCCTCGAATCCCTCGATCGCGACGATGCCGTCTTTGCCGTCGAGAGCGGACGACCCCGCGCTATTCCGAAAGCGGCGGCGCCCGCCAAGGGCGAGCTTGGCCGGGCCGCTGTCAAATACCGCGATCTTTTTACCCGTTTTATTGAAGGCGAGGCGGTGGAAAAGGAAGCGCCGGTGCCGTCCGACCTTGAACGGCGGGCCGTCGACGTAAAGGGCTGCGCCTATTTCATGGATGCGAGCCAGGTCGGCATATGCCGGATTGTCGACAACGCCTGGCTTGCAGGCGTGGAGTCCCTGGACGGCCACACCCATGCCGTCGTCATGCTTCTCGAACATCCGCGCCTGCCCGATAAGGGAAACCTGGCGCGCGACTGGGTCGAAGGGGCGGTGGATTCGACTTATGAGATGCGGGCCCTCGAAATCGCGGCCTGCGTTTCCGGACATATCCGCCAGATGGGCTTCGATACGCGCATCCATATCGCCGGCGACGAGCTTCTGGACAGCGACCGGCTGGCGGTAATGGCGGGTCTCTGCGTCCGCACCGAAAAAGGCCTTGCGAACCCGTTTATCGAAGGCGGTTTCACGCTGGTTGTCGTGTCGACGAGCTACGATCTTGCCTGCGACCGGCCGCTTGCCGCGACCGCCGCCAATGCCCGCGACAAGGCCTATTGGAAGGGGATCAACGGCGCGACATCGGGCCGCGAGCGCAATCGCCGGGCCCACCGGAAATCCCATGACAGCCGGTACCCGATGGAGCAGGTCAAACGGATCGACCGGCCGACCACGCTGATCCTCGATGACGAGGTTCCGCGTGTGCCGAAGCGCGGGGCGTTCTTCGAACGTGCCCTGCAGGGCGACCTTGGAGAGAAATCACAGCGGGAACGCGCGCGCTTCTCGTTCAAGCATCCGCTGGGGATGAGCCTGCTCAAGGTGATCCGCGCGATGGTGCCGCATCAGGGCGGCGAGGTCGCCGAGGGAGCCGACCAGAGCGCCTATGGCGATCCGGCGGCGAATGCCAGGGCCATCAAGGCCCTGTCCTATTTTCTCGGGTCGGACCTGACGGGAATCTGCGAGATCCCGCGCTACGCGTGGAGTTCGCACAAGGAAGACGGCACCCCGATCGAGATGTATCACAAGTACGCCGTCGTGATGCTGATCGACCAGGGCTACGAGACGATGGAAGGTGCGAGCGGCGACGACTGGATGTCGGGCGTGCAATCCATGCGCGGTTACCTGCGGGGTGCCGAGATAGCCGGGATCATGGGCGAGACCCTGCGCGGTCTCGGTTTTCCCGCGCAATCGCAGACAAACGCGGCAAGCGACGTGCTGCATATCCCCCTGATACTCTGGGCCGGGCTCGGCGAGATGAGCCGTATCGGCGAACTGGTTCTCAACCCGTTTCTCGGCCCCCGGTTCAAGTCGGTCGTGCTGACCACCGACATGCCGCTCGAAGTCGACAAGCCGATCGATTTCGGCCTGCAGAAATTCTGCAGTTCCTGTCACAAATGCGACCGCGAATGTCCGTGCGACGCGATTCCGCATGGCGACAAGGTGATGTTCAACGGCTACGAGATATGGAAGCCCGACGTCGAGCGCTGCACCCGGTACCGCCTGACGAATTCCAAGGGATCGGCCTGCGGCCGCTGCATGAAGACCTGTCCGCTGAACAAGGTGATCGATCTCGACGGCGCGCTGCTGACCCGCGCGGCGAGCTGGCTCGGGGTGAACGCCATGTTCCTGAAGCCGCTCATGGTGCCGATTGCCGCCTGGATGGACGACAAGCTCGGCAACGGCATGCGCAATCCGCTCAAGAAATGGTGGTTCGATCACGAGATCGTCGACGGGGTGACGACCAATGCCAAGGCCACGAACGAGCGCGATATCGAACCCGGGAAGCCTGTCGATATCGAGGGCCAGAAGATCGCCTATTATCATGCCAACATGATGCCGGCGCCTGACCAGCCGGGCGTTTTCCCGGTAAACCGCAAGGCGGCGCTTGCCGCCAAGACTGTGCTGGAAACGCCGGATGAGGCCCGCGCCCGCGTGGCGGCAGGCGGCGCGACCCCTGCTCACTACATTCCGACGCCGCCGGTCGGCGGCGGGGAAATCAGGGAACGGACCATCAGTCCCTACGCCGACGAAAAGTGACGCTGCAAGAATGAAGATTTGTGTATTCGGCGCCGGCTCGATCGGCGGGGTCATCGGCGGCGTTCTCGCCCATGCCGGACATGACGTCAGCCTGATCGCCCGCGGCGCGCACCTGCAGGCATTGCGGGCGAATGGCTGCCGTGTCGAATCCGGCGGGCAGGTCATCAACGTGCATCCCGCGGCAAGCGATACCCCGGCGGATTTCGGTCCACAGGATATCGTCGTGGTCGCCGTAAAGGCGCCTGCCATGCCGGCCGTTGCAGCCGGTATCGCGCCGCTGCTGGGACCGGAGACCGCGGTCGTACCGGTAATGAACGGTATCCCGTGGTGGTTCTTCGACGGATTCCCGGAAAACGGACCGCATGTATCGCTACCGAAGCTCGATCCGGATGGCGCGCTTGCCGCGGCGATCCCCACCGAGCGGGTTATCGGCTGCGTGGTTCACATGGGCTCGATGGTGCCGGCGCCGGGGGTTATCCGCCATGTCGCCGATAACAGGCTGATACTTGGCGAGGCGACGGGCGGCGTCACAGACCGCCTGACCGCGTTTGCGTCGGCATTCGCCGGTACGACCCTCGCCGCGACGGTCACTGAGGACCTGCGTCAGGAAATCTGGCTGAAACTGCTGGGTAATTTCAATTTCGCGCCGGTTTCGTCCCTGACGGGCGCGACCAATGGCGAAATCGGCGCGGATCCCGGAATGCGAAAACTCTGTGCGGATCTTTTCGAAGAAGCGGCCGAGGCAGGGCGGCGCATCGGGCTGCAACCGGGCATGACAGCGGACGAACGGACAACCATGGGCGCGTCGCTCGGCGATTTCAGAACATCCATGCTGCAGGATTTCGATAAATCCCGTCCGCCCGAGATCGATGCCATCGTCGGCGCCGTCGTGGAAATCGGCCGGGCCACCGGCACGCCCATGCCGGTATCGGAGGCCGTTCTCGCCCTGGTGGAACAGAAAGCCCGGGGGATGGGACTCTACTAGGTCCCATCCCCCGGTGTCGTCCCGTTATTTATCCAGCGTGCTGGGGGCGAAAACTTCCTCCAGCTTGAGCTGACGCGGGGTCAGCCCCTGTTCGTAGGAATAGAGCGTGATCGCTTCGAGTTCCTTGCGGTTCGCGACGACGCCATGCCTGATCAGCGGGGTTGCGATTGCCGCCTCGGCTTCGGGCGGCAACAGGCCGGTCTCGATGTGGTTGATCATCATCGCCTTGCGCTGCTGGTCGCAATAGTTCGCGGCATCTTCGAACGCCTTGTAGATGTTCAGCACCACCCAGGGGTGTTTCTCGGCCAGTTCACGTTTGATGACCATGCCGTGGTTGATTGGGTACATGCCTGTTTTTTCGTAGTAGCGTTTACCCTCGGCATAGGGGTCCGGGAATAGCGGGCCGAAATTCGGGTGGTTGAACAGGTCTGCCGTGCTGCGGTCGACAAGGTTGCCGCCGGGCAGGTAGAGCAGGGTGGCATCCAGTTCGCCCGCCAGCAGCATCTCGCCCATATTGGTTTCCGCCGGAATACGGTGGACGGTCACGCCCTCCGGCGGCTCGAACCCGGTAGATCCGCCATGGCTGATATCCGGCGTGCGTTCCATCCAGAATTCCATGTCCTTCGGTGCGACGCCGAATTCATGCTGGAGCACTCCGCGTGACCACAACGCCGCGGTCTGCTGGTATTCCGGCACGCCGATGCGGCGCCCGGCGAAATCCTCGGGTTTTTCGATGCCCGAATCCTTGCGGACCAGAATCCAGTTCTGGAAGAAATAATGCGTGGTAAAGACCGGCAGGCCGATAAAGCGGTCGTCGCCCCCGGCAATGGCCATCAGCATCGACGACATCGACATCTCGGCGACGTCGAATTCGGCGAATTTAAGCTGGCGCCAGAACAGTTCCGACGGATGCAGCTCGAGACACGTCATATCGACGCCGTCGGCATGGAACATGCCGTCAAGTATCGGTCGTGTGCGCAGGTTCGGCGTCAGACCGACGCTCAGTGACAGACCGCCGTTGCTTGCGCCCCGCCTCGGCTTTACGGATTCAGGACCCATGCCCGACATATTCAAACTCCCTTTGTTACGAATGTTCTATCTAGCTTTTTCCGCGCGGCGACACCATGCCTCCCAGGCGCGATCAAGGCTGATCGGCGATTCCTGCATCTCGGTGCAGGCCGCGATCTCGGTATCCGTCAGGTAATCCGGGGTGCCGATCTGCATCGCCTGCAGCTGCAGCCGGGCGTTCACCTGCAGGTAAATCGCTTTCATGACGGCTTCCTGCACGGTCGCCCCGGTGACGACGCAGCCGTGACGCTTCATCAGGGCGATGGACCGGTCGCCCAGCGTTGCCGCGAGGTCGCGCCCCTGTTCCATCGTCACCACCAGGTGGTTGGTCTCGCCGAATTTGTGACGCATGTCCCACACCGGGATGTCGGCGCCAATCGGCGCGCATGTATGGGTCACCGGGCGCATCGCCACATCGGTGACGGCGAAAGGGATCACCTCGTAGGAATGGTTGTGGATAACCACGTTTACATCCGGGCGGGCTTCGTAAATCGCGCCGTGAATCATGCGTTCGCTATAGGGCCGGCGGTCGCCGATATCGATCCCTTCGCCGGTCTGCGCGAAGGTGACGATATCGTCGGCCTCGATGAGTTCGGGCGCGCGTGCGCGGGACAACAGGTATTGTTCCGGATTGGCCCGGTTGCGGATGCTGATATGGCCGAACGCATCGACCACTTCCTCATGGGCGAGAATCCGGTTGGCGATAACGATATCGCGCAAAGTCGCGGCGGTGTCTGTCACGCGCGTGTCCTTTCAAATGGTTTGCGGTGTGGTCAGCTCAGAATGCTCTCGCGCGCCGGCACGCGTTCGTGAAGGTCCCTGTAGAAATCCTGAAGCGTCGTGAACCCGGGAGCCTCGCGAACCAGTTTTTCGGTCGTCTCCATCAGTTCGTCTTCGTCCATGTTGAAATCCATCGGTTTCAGGAACGGCTGGGTGACGTACCACGGCGTATCGGCAAAAAACTCGATACCGTTGCCTTCCGGGTCGGTCGTATACATCGTCCAGCAGTTGCCGTGGGTGCCGGTGAATATCTTGGCGTCATAATCGTCCGAAATGCGCTTGTACATTTTGCGCAGGTCGCCCAGCGATTCCAGCCGGAAGGCGAGGTGATGGATCGACGGGCCGCCGCCCTTAACGATCGTGTTCGACGGCAGGTCGTCGGGCCGGCCCTCCACCAGGAAGACCTGATGATGTTCTTCCGGATCGAGGGTCATGAAAATCATGACGACGCCCTGGCCGGTCATGCCGCCGTCGGTACGTTCGAACCCGATCACGTTGGTGTAGAAATCTTCCATCATTTCGATGTCTTTGACGACCAGTCCCATGTGGCTGAAACGTGCCCGAATCTTGTCGTCCTGTGCAGATTTGGTGCTCATGGTTTCCCCGCTCCCTGTTTTATGGCCATATTCTTTTGTGTCCATATTCTGGGGCACCCGCCACACAAGATCAATTGGCGGTCCGCCAGATCAATGGATGGCAAAGAGGAAACCAGGATGGCCCAGAAAGGTAATTTCCTCGCCGCGCGCGATGTCGGCATCATCGCCTATGGCGAAACCCGGATCGAGCGGCGCTCCGGCCGCACACCCTACGAGTTCGCCGCGGAGGTGTTTGAGGAAGTTCTGGTGAAAACCGGCCTCTCCCCGGCGGATATCGACGGCTTCGCCACCAACGTGCCGCATTCGGAATCGTCGAACCAGTACTACACCCCCTATCTGACGGATTATCTTGGCGTCACGCCCCGGTGGATGGAGATCAGCGATCACGGCGGCGGATCGGCGATTGCAGGGGCCTCCCGCGCGGCGCTGGCGATCCAGGCTGGCATGTGCGAAATCGCCGTGGTTCTGTGCGCCGACACGCCGACGACGTCCTGGAAAGCGGCCAATGGCGGCTACCGTGTCGAATTCTGGGACCCGACCGGAATCCAGGGGCCGCCCGGCGGGTTCGGGCTGCTGATGAACCGTTATATGGAACAGTACGACCTGAAACCGGAAGGGCTCGGAAAACTGGCGGTCGCCCAGCGCGAAGGCGCAATCCTCAACGATCTTGCCTACGACAAGTTGCGCACACCGATTACCGTGCAGGACTACCTCGATTCCCGGATGATCTCGTCGCCGATCAGGCTGCTCGATTGTGTCATGTTCGCGGACGGCGCCGCCGCTGTCGTCCTTGCCAGTTCGGAACGGGCCCGGAAAATGAACGCGGAAAACGTGGTGTATCCGACCGCGTATAGCGAGATCGTCAATTACAATGTGGCCGAGCAGACTCCGGATATCACCGAGACCGGATTTGCCGTGATCGGGCCGGAGGTGCTTCAGAAGGCGGGGATGACCACCGACGATATCCGCATGTTCCATCCCTATGACGACTTCCTGATCGCCGAGGCGATGCAGCTTGAACAGATCGGCTGGTGCGGTCGCGGCGAGGGAACGCATTTTCTGCTCGACACCGATGTCAGTTACCGCGGGACGTTACCCATCAATACCGGCGGCGGCCAGATTTCCGCCGGCCAGATAGGCCTTGCGTCGGGGATGACGAATCTCGTCGAAGCCGTCCGCCAGATGCGCGGCGAAGCCGGGGCGCGACAGGTCGCGAATCCCGCCAACGCGCTGGTCACCGGGATCGGGGTTATCACCTATGGACGCAGCTGGAAGGTCAGCAACGCCCTGATGCTGGATCAGTAACCGCGCGACGCGATCCAGCTTTCGATCTGCGCCTTCAGAGCTACTTCCCTTTTGTCCGGATCAAAATCCTGAGACCCGGTGGCTTAAAATTGCCACAGCATGTCCCCTTTTTGACTCTCGAATTCCTGCCGCTCGCTGGCTAGCGTTTTGAGTGTAAAGCGTGTCAGTCGTGAAACGAACAAAGGGGCAGGCAAATGACGGGTATAGAAGAGAGCTTTGACGATTGCGGCGGCATGCTGCAAAGCGACGATGTCCGAACCGGGTTTATCTCAGGCGCGACGTTCCGGAACAAACCCGTGCAATACAGCGTGGTGGACGGTCTCGCTGTATTCGAGGGGTGTATCGTTCTCGGAAAAGCCGACGAAATGGACGAGATCGCCCAGGGTGTCCAGTCGGCCGAGTCGGGCGATGACGCCGGCGGCGAGGTTGCTCACGGGGTCGGCATAACCGGGAGCCAGTACCGCTGGCCCGGGGGGCTGATGCCGTATGAGATCGATCCGGCGCTCCCCAATAAAAACCGGGTGACCGATGCGATCGCGCACTGGACCCAGAATACCTCCATGCGGTTTGTCGCACGGACGGCGTCGAACGCGGGCAGCTACCCGAATTATGTCAGGTTCATACCTGCAACGGGATGCTGGTCGCAGGTCGGAATGCGCGGCGGCAGACAGGATATCGGTCTGGCGAGCGGTTGCGGTACGGGGGCGACGATTCACGAGATCGGGCACGCCTTCGGCCTCTGGCACGAGCAAAGCCGCGAAGATCGCGACCGCTTCGTCAAGATCAACTGGCAGAATATTGAGGCCGGCAAAGAGCATAATTTCAATCAGCACATCGCCGATGGCGATGATATCGGCGCCTACGACTACCAGTCGATTATGCACTACCCGACCTGGGCGTTTTCGAAGAATGGCCAGCCCACGATCGAGACGATTCCACCCGGTACATCCATCGGGCAGCGTAGCGGGCTGAGCGCGGGTGACATCGCTGCGATCCATTCCATGTACGAGGTCTGGCATTACAACGTGACCGTCCAGCGGGCCTACGCCACGCACCATTCCAGGAACGTGTGGGCGCTGTTCAGCGGTATCGGCTGGCGGCGTATCAAGGTCGATTCCAAGGATGGCGATACCAACACGTTCGCCGCCTGCTGCAAGGCCGTTTCGAACCAGCGCAAAATGCATGTTCTGGTGGACGGCAGCACTGTCTATCGCGTGCAACTCGTCTGATTTTTATCAACGCGGCGACCGACGCCGTCTTCACAGGAGGGATAAGGAAATGTGGAACAATAACCGGACTGTATCGCGCACCTACACCACTCACCACGGCCAGAACTGCTACGCCATTATCAGTGGCGTGAGCGGCTGGAAGAAGATCAAGACCGGCGCAGCCGACGGGGTGACGAATGTTTTCGTCGCCTTGTGCGATGCCCGGGCGAACGGCCGCCCGGTCGATGTCTTCATCGCCAACAACGTGATTGAACGCGTCACGCTGCGCTGAGCGCCTGTTCAACAGACACGAGAGGAATTCGTTATGACCGCAGGTATCTCGATTACGATCAATCTGCCCGGGGCGAGCGCCTCGGCCGATGACATGGACGCAGCCGGCGTGTCGGTCGAAACGTCCGATGCCGCGCCGCCACCGCCTGCTCTGGATGATCGGGACGATGCGGCTGACGTGTCGGATCTGGCGGCTGCGCCGCCGGATGTCGAGGGTGACGCCGGTTTTGGCGGAACAGGCGACGCCACAGATCTTTTTGCGCCCCCGCCCGAAGACGTCGCCGGAGATTCCAGGTTTGCGGGCGACGATGACGGCGAACCGCCGCCGCCCGAAGATGCGGGAGACGAAGCTTCGTCCCCGGCGGCGGCGCCCGCCCGCAAGCCGGCCACTCGCAGCAGGCGGAAAAAAGCGTAATATATAATCCCCTCGCCGGGTTTACGGGGAGCCGTTGTGAAGATCACAGGTGATATCGTCATAGGCGCCGAAGCGGATGCGTTCGCGGGTGCGACAGCGTATGTATATCTTGAAGATGTGGGGCGGGTAGACGCTTCGGCGAAGCGCATCGGTGTGACCCGCCTCGAAGGCGTGGCGTATTCCGGCAGGCCGGAAGGACGGATACCCTTTGTCGTGGAGTCCTCCAACGCGCCCGAGACGCAGGACGTGGTTATCCGGGTTCATATATCGCGCGATGGCAGCGAAGATGTTTCTTCCGGCGATTTTGTCTCGACGACGCATATTGCGGCGACCGCCGACGGACCGATCGACGTACCCGTCCGCGAGATCTGATCCGGCGGACACGGCGTGTGCCTGACCGATCGTTCCAATGAAAATGCCGGGCGCGGGATTCCGCGCCCGGCATAAAGGCCGTGTACTGCGAAGCCGCTGGCTAGCGGGATTCGTAGAACGTGATCAGCTTGACGACATCATCCGCCTGTATCCGGCCGAGCGGGCCGTCTGCATAGCTGGACGCCATAACCTTGTTATCGGGTCCGAGGATGAATTCTGACGGCTGGATGATGCTCCGGCGGTCTTCCCACCAGGATCCCAGCGCATCGGCGATTTCGCGGCTGACTTCCATGCCAACCGGGAAGGAGACCTCATCGGCCACTTCCTGCGCCTTGTCTGCCGGATCGACGCTTGCCGCGACGACCGACACTCCAAGCTTTTCTAGTGCTGCCTTCTGTTCTTCAAAGCCGACCAACTGCCGGCGGCAGAAAGGTCACCAGTGACCCCGGTAGAACAGGATGACCTTGTACTTCGTATCAAGGCCGCCCGGCAGGTCCAGCGTTCCGCCACCGACGAGATTGATCGTCACGTCGGGGAAAGAAGCGCCTATCCCGAGTTTCTCGGACATACGTCCTCCTTTGTAAAAGCATGTCGCGGCGAGATACCGCTGCGACCCGCGAACTATGCCGGTGCAGTCCCGCGAATGCAACGGGGCGGCTTTGCGCCGCTCCGAAAAGTGATGTGAACCGGCGGTATTATTGCGAGCCGGTTTCGGCGGCGGCGTCCAGCGCTTCCTTCTGCGCCGCGAAGGCATCTATCCCGATTGCCGCGCGCAGACCGGCGGTCATTTCCGCCTTGTCCGCTTCGAGCGGCGCGCCGGTTGAATCCGCGATCCTGTCGATCGCATTGAAGAGGCCTGCGACGCCGGCGGAATCGACGACCGCGTCGGCGCCCAGCGTATCAAAGACAGCCTGACGGGCCGCCTGCAGTCTCGCATCGTCGTTGCCGAGAACAGCCTCGGCAAATTCGATCATCAAGTCGCCGTTTTCGATACCGGTATCCCCGGCGCCTGCGCCGCCGGTGATCGCGTTATAGTCGAGGTCGTCTCCGGAATGTTCGCTGCCCGCACGGAGCAGTGCCGAATGGCTGGTCGTTCAATACGTACACTGGTTCAGGGCTGACACCCGCGCTGCCAGCAGTTCGATCTGCAGATGCGTGATCGCCCGGAACTCCCGGGTGAAGTCCCGCATTTGCGGGCCGGCAAGGTACTGGGCCGACGTAATGTCGAAAAAACTGCGGGCTTCGTCGGGCACCAGCGTGAGCGCGCGGCGGATACTCGATTCTGGACCAACGAAGTAATCCGCCTCGGCAGGTCCGAACTCGTCCCAGGCGATGTTCGGCGCCCATGCCTGGTGTTGCCGGGCTTCTTTCGGACGGTAACGGCTTGGCTCGCCTTCCCGGGGGTCGGGCAGGCTGCGGAGCGGTATGCCAAGGCCCCTGGCAAACGTATCGATTGCCGTCGTATGGGCGACGACACTCACGATTTCGACAAAATGGGTCTCTGCGATTCCGCCGGCATCGCCGGTGCCGTCGATTGTCTTCTTGTACCAGCCATGGGTCAGCCGCCCCGGATCGGCGACGATCAGGTGAATCATGTTCACCCAGTTTTCCGGCAGGTCCGTGCCGGCATCGTGGGGATCGGTCACGGCAAAGGGCGACAAGGCGTCTTTGATCCTGGCGCAGGCGGCGCAGTTTCGGGCGTGCCGGGTTTCCGTCATCACCTTTACGCGTTCTGCGCCGGTCAGCCAGCTTCCCGGCTTTGACAAGTGCTCCCAGGCGCGTCGATGGGCGGAGACGATATCCGCGCGAACGGCATACGGAGAGTCGGCGTAGTCGATCCGGGTCATGCGACGTCCTTTGTTGCGGTACGGCGACTGTAATTGGGCCGCAATTTGCGGTCAAACGGCGGGGTCGCCGCGCTGTTTTCGGCGGGGCAAGACGATAGCGTAGCGCCCGACCTAAAAGCGGAACAGCGCGTTCGGGTTCGTATCGACGATTTGCGCGATATCCGCCGCACTGAAGCCTGCATCGCGCAGTGTCGTCAGCGGATCCGGGTCGCCCGGCGGAAACGGCAGGTCGGTGCCGAGCAGCATCCGGTCTGTGCCGACAAGGTCCCGCAGGTAGTTCAGCGCCGGGCCATGATGCAGGATCGTGTCGTAGTAGAACCGCGTCAGATAATTCGACGGCGCGTTTTCCGCGACGTTGCCGGTCGCCTTCGGGTCGGCGGCGCGGTGCATGCGGTCGAACCGGCCGATCAGATACGGCACGGAACCGCCGCCGTGGGACAGGATGAATTCCAGTCCCGGAAAGCGGTCCATGACGCCCGCCGAAATCAGGGAGCCCACGGTCAGTGTGGTATCGTTGGTATAGGCGACGATCTGGTTGAGCGCGAAGCGTTCCGCGCGGGGCGGGGCAACCGGCTGCGCGGGGTGAATGAAAACCGGCGCGCCGAGCTCCACGCAGGCAGCCCAGTATTCATCCAGCGCGCATTCGCCGAGATTCTTCCCGTCGATATGCGACGCGACGATGGCGCCGACGGCGCCGGCTTTCATCCCGCGTTCCAGTTCGCGGGCCGCCAGTGAGGCGTCCTGCAGCGCGCCGGAGGCGAGCCAGGAAAAGCGTTCCGCATGGGCATCGCAAAGGCGCATCATGCTGTCGTTCAGGGCCGAATGCCACAACGCGCCCTTGGCGGCGGGCAGGTCGTACCCGAAGATATCGGCCCAGATGCTCAGCACTTCGCGGTCGACGCCCTGGTCGTCCATCTGTCCGAGCCGGTGGCCGGTATTCATCAGGGTGTCGAAAAACGGTCTGATCTGCATGCCGCTCTCGAACCTGCAGCAATGGCAGCCCGGCTGGGTCTCGACCAGGTCGATGCCGAAATCGCGCCCGCGGTCGGTCAGGGTGTCGAGAACGTCCGGCGGGACGAAATGCGCGTGAACATCGATGACGGTCATGGGATTTTTCCTTCTGTCAGGCCCCGGCGGCGCGCAATGCGGCGCGTAACCGGTCCGGTGTGATGGGGAGATCGTTGATCTGGATGCCATGGGCGTTCAGCGCGTGAACAACGGCGTTCCCGACCGCTGCCGCGACGGCAACGATACCGCCTTCGCCGGCGCCCTTGAATCCCATCGGGTTGAATTCGGACGGCGATTCCTCCAGCGCGATGGCGGTGATTTCAGGCAGTTCCGTGCTGGTCGGCAGCAGGTAATCGGCAAAGCTGCCTGTCAGCAGCTGTCCGTCTTGGTCATAGACCATGTGATCGAGGAACGTACCGCCAAGGCCCTGTACCAGCCCGCCGACCGCCTGTCCCTGCACCATCGCGGGGTTCAGCGCCCGGCCGATTTCCTCCGTCAGGACATATTTTTTGACCTCGACCACGCCGGTCGCAATATCGACGGCGACCAGGGCCGCGTGCGCGCCATAGGAATAGGAGAGCTTTCCCTCGTTATCGAACGCGGCATCGGCTGCAAGCGCCTCGTCGGGGCCGCGGGAGCGGGCGAATGCCGCGAGTTCGGTGAGCGACAGCACGGACTCCCCGCCGTCGCCCCGGTGAACCGCGCCATCCCGGTACTCAAGGCCCGCGGCGTCGGTGTTCCAGCGCAGGGCGGCGAGTTCGATGCTGCGGGCACGAAGCGCCTCGGCAGCCTTCCGGACGGCATTGCCCGCCATGACCGTATTGCGGCTGTGGAATGTCCCGCCGCCTGACGGCACCAGCGTGGTGCTGCCATGCAGGACATGGATACGGTCGATATCGACGACCAGGTAATCCGCACATATCTGCGCAAGGCCCGTTTCGGTTCCCTGTCCGACCGACGAGGCCCCGGTGCGGATTTCAATGGACCCGTCCGGTGCGACGGCGATGCGGGCGGTTTCCGGCGGACCGGCCGCGCTGCTTTCGATAAAGCAGGCGATGCCCAGCCCGTGCGCGCGCCCGTCGATAATTTCGCCCTGCCTGTCTTTCCAGTCGGCATATCCGACTTCGTCCAGCATCCGGTTGAGGGCGGACGGATAGTTTCCCCGGTCGAATGTGGCGTTGACGTCGCCCGGCACCAGTTCGCCGATGCGAAAGGGCAGCTCCGCCGGTTCCATCAGGTTGCGCAGGCGGAGTTCCGCCGGATCGATGTTCAGATCGGCGGCCACCATGTCGAGCAGCCGTTCCCGGCAGAAATTGGCTTCGAACCGGCCCGGTCCGCGAAACGTGCCGACAGGTGTCTTGTTGGTGATCAGAAACTGGACGTCGCAGGAAAACGACGGAACGCGGTAGGGGCCCGGCAGAAACTGCGCCGCCTTGGATGCGACAACGCCGCCATTGGTGCGGACATAGGCACCCATGTCGCCCTGCACGGTGGCGCGCATGCCGAGAATGCGGCCGTCATCGGTTGCGGCAATTTCCAGGTCGCACACGATGTCGCGCGAATGGTTGGTAGCGGTAAGGTTTTCGCGCCGGTCCTCGGTCCATTTGACGGGGCGGCGCACGCGCCGGCTGGCGATGGGGACGAGATAGTCTTCCGGATACAGCTCGCCGCGCGCGCCGAAACCGCCGCCGACATCGGTCTCGATCAGCTCGACCGCGTCTTCGGGCAGGTCGAACGCCGCAGCTAGGTGCCGCCGGTTGAAGAAGTTCACCTTGGTTGCGCCGTGCAGGCGCAGCAACGGTGTGTCGGGATCGAACTCGGCGATCATCCCGCGCGTTTCCATCGGCACGGCGCCGTGCCGGTTGGTCGTGAAACGTTCCCGGCGGGTATAGGGGGCATTCCTGAACGCCTCGTCGGCATCGCCGCGCCCGACGGTGTAGCGGGTGCCCATGTTTTCGCCGGCGTCTTCATGAATCAGCGTTTCGCCCGATGCCGCCTGATCGACCGATGTGACGGCGGGCAGCGGATCGAAATCGACCTCGATCAGGTCCAGCGCGTCTTCGGCGATATAGCGGTCCGACGCGATGACGACGGCGACGGGCTCGCCCACGTAGCGGACCTTGTCCCGGGCGATGGGCTGCTGGAGGAACCGCTCGAACCCCTTGAACGGGGCGAGCCGCAGGGGAATGAGCGGCAGGGCCATCGTGATGTCCGATGCGCAGAACGCATCGATCACCCCCGGCAGGGCTTTCGCCGCCGAAAGGTCGATGCTGCGGATACGGGCGTGGGCATGGGGGCTGCGATAGATTGCCATCACGGCCATGTCAGGAAGTTTGACGTCGTCGATATAACGCCCGGTCCCGGTCAGAAAGCGCCGGTCTTCGAGCCGTTTGACGGATCTGCCGATATAGGGGGAAGACGCGGTCATTTTTCGCCTTTCCGCCGCCGGTCGGCCGCTTCCAGAATTGCATCTATGATCGGCACGTAGCCCGTACAGCGGCATATGTTTCCGGAAATCGCGCTCTGCACTTCGGCGCGGGTCGGCGACGGATTCTCCTTGAGGATCGTTTCCGCCGTGGTCAGGAAACCCGGCGTGCAGAACCCGCATTGCAGGGCGAAGTTGTCGTGAAACGCCTGTTGCAGCACAGACAGCTCATCGCCGTCGGCGAGCCCTTCGACCGTCGTGATCTCCGTCCCGGCCGCCTGTACGGCGAACATCAGGCAGGACCGTATTGCGGCGCCATCGACAATCACCGTGCAGGCGCCGCAGACGCCGTGTTCGCAGCCGAGATGCGTGCCGGTCAGGTCGAGCTTTTCGCGCAGGCAATCGGCGAGCGTCATGCGGGGCTCGACCTCGCAGCGACGGGTTTGTCCGTTGACGGTCAGCGTGAGGGAGTGTTTTTCGGTCATGCCGTCGCTTCCAGTGCCGGGCGTTGCCAGGCGGTTTTCAGGACCCGTTCGACCAGCACGCCGCCGACCTCGCGCCTGTAGGCGGCGGACGCATGTATGTCGCTGCCGGGCTGCAGGTCGTCTATCGCCGCGGCCGCGGCGTTGGTAAAAACGGCGTCGCCGGGAGCCTGTCCGATCAGGGCCACTTCGGCGGACGGCAAGCGCAACGGCGTGTCGCCGGCGCCGATGGCGGCCAGACCAGCGGCTGAAATCGCCCCGTTTTCATTCGTATCGAACCAGCCGGCGATGCCCACCATCGCGAAGTCGCCCTCACGGCGGGAAATTTCCCGGAATGCCCATCGCCGCCCGGCGGGCCACGGTGGGAATACGATTTCCGATATCATTTCCCCGTCCTGCAGGGCAGTTGAGAATATGCCTTCGAAGAAGTCTTTTGCGGCGATACATCTGGTGCCGCCGGGGCCGATCACGTTTATTTCCGCGTCGCACACGACGACGATTCCCGGCAGCTCCGCCGCGGGATCGGCGTGGGCAAGACTGCCGCCGATCGTGCCCCGGTTGCGGATCTGGATATGGGCGATACTGGGCGCGGCCGCGTGCAGTAGCGGATTTGCGGCGGCGATTTCTGTATCCGTCTCGATTTCCCGCGTGCGGGTCATCGCGCCGATGTGCAGGCACCCGTTATCATCGACCGTGATCCCCCGAAGGGCGGCGATCCCGTTCAGGTCGATCAGCGCCGACGGCGCGGCCACCCGGAAATTCATCATCGGCACGAGGCTCTGACCGCCTGCCAGGAACCGGGCATCCCCGCCGTGCTCGCGGATCAGCGCCAGCGCGCTCTCGATGCTGTCGGGGGCGAAATAATCGAATTTGGGTGGCTTCATCGTCCGGTCCGGTTCCTGTCCTCAGTCGCTCAGCTTGCTTAACAGGGCGATCAGCGATTTTCGCTCGGTTGCGGTCAGCGGCGCCAGCGTTTCTTCGTTGGATCTTTGCGCCAGGGCGATCGCCGTGTGCATCGTGTCGCGCCCCAGACCGGTCAGACCGACGACGCGGCGGCGTTTGTCCGATGGATGGGCCCGGGTCGCGACCAGACCGGCGGCCTGCAGGCGCTGCACCACGCCCCAGATCGTCGCCGAATCCAGTGCGGCGGCGCGGCCCAGTTCGTTCTGCGAGCTTTCTCCCGATTCCCACAACCGGGCGAGGACGGCGAACTGCGTTTGCGTCAGCCCGATATCGCCGACATCCATATGCGCGAAAAAAATTGCCGTATGCCGCTGGAGCGCTAGGCGCAACCGGAACCCGATCTGTTCGTCCAGCGCATAGTCTTCATGCAGGGCGATGTCGGATGCTTCTGCCTTCATGGCGAAACGGCTCCGGCCAGATCGGCCTCGATGCGTGCCGCGATGCCGAAAAGAGCCTCGTCCATGTTCATCGGGCCGAGCAGTTGCATGCCGGTTTTCGGCAGAGCCGACGACAGCGGATTGGGCAGGCCGATGACCGGATTGCCGGTCAGGTTTGCAAGACAGGTCAGCAGCGTCATCCCGACGACGACCGGGTGCTCTGCGCCGCCGAGCAGGATGCGCCGCGCCGTCATCGAAGGCGGCGCGATCGGCAATGTCGGTGAGATCAGGATGTCCTGATTTTCGAAAACCTTCTGCAGGCGGTCATCCGCCGCCCGCGCCCATTCCCAAGCGGCGGTGATTTCTTCCGCGTGGAGATTCTTCGCATGCCGCAGCGCGCTTGCCGCAGCCTTGCCGAGCTGGCCCTGCTGCTCTTCGGTCAGATCGGCGTAAATCGCCGCGGCTTCCGACAGCACGATAACGCCATGGGCGTCGGCGATGTTTTCGCGCCCCGGCACGGCAAGGCGGGTGACGTCGTGCCCTGCCGCTGCGAGGATTTCGGCCAGACGGTCCAGCTCGTCCGATATGGCCTGGTCAAACAGGTTCGCCCGGTCGATCTCGATGGCAATCCGCAGCTTCCCCGGCGCGGTTTCCGGTTGTTCTTCGCTGTTGAGCAGAACCCGGGCACTGCGGTCGAGTATATCCAGGCGGGCCGCGATGACGCCGACATGGTCAAGCTGCGGCGTCAAAGGGAACACGCCGTCGTTGGATATCCGGCCGTAGGTCGGTTTGAACCCGTAAAGACCGGTGCAGGCAGCCGGGATCCGGACGCTGCCGCCGGTATCGGTGCCAAGGGCAAAATCGCAATGTCCGGCGGCCACGGCGGCGGCAGATCCGCCCGACGATCCCCCGACGATGCGATCCGGGGCGACCGGATTTTTCGTCTGAAGGGTCGATGCGCCGAACCCGCCCGCATCGGTCTGCGCCATGCCGACGAAGTCTGCGCCCGCGGCCAACAGGGCCGCCACCGCCGGGGCGGATTCCGACGCACGGCGATCTGCCAACAAAGGATGGCCGGCGGTAAACAACTGGTCCCTGACCGCGATATTGTCCTTCACTGCAAATGTCAGACCGGCAAGCGGCCCGTCAGGCGCGCCGGCGACGGCGGCCTGCTCGACAAAGGCGTTATGCGGATCGGGACGTGGATCGGGGCTTCCGGACATCGTTCCGGTTACCCGTCGCGCGACCGGTCCATCAGGGATTTTTCCTGTCCGCCATCGATTTCGATCTGCGTGCCGTTGACGAAATGCGTCAGCGGCGACGAGAGCATGACGCAGAGATCGGCGACTTCCTTTGTTTCGGCAATTCTGCCGAGGGGGATAGAGGCCGGTGCAAGCGTGTCGGCTTCCTCGAACGGAATATTCATGTCCCGCGACATCGCTTTGACAAGTCCGGTCCAGCGCTCGGTCCGCACCGGCCCCGGGTTGACGGCGACGAAGCTGATATCGTGTTTGCCGTATTGTCCGGCGAGCGACTTGGTCAGGTTCTGGCCCGCGGCATTCGCGGCGCCCGGCGCGATTTCCCAGTAGGACGGCTTCACGCCGTCATTGCCGATCAGGTTAAGCACACGCCCGCCGCCCTGCTTGACCATGATCGGCAGCACGTAGCGCAGGCACCGCACATAGCCCATGAATTTGAGCTGCAGCGACTGGGCCCAGTCCTCCTCGGTCAGGGTTTCGATGACGCCGCCCGGCGACGAGCCCGCATTGTTGACCATGATATCCACACGGCCGAGCTCCTTTGCTCCTTGCTCGACAAAGGCGCGGGCCTGGTCGTCGTCTGTCAGGTCGGTGGGGATCGCGATGACCTTCACGCCGGTCGCGTCGCGGATTTCCTGGGCGGTCGCTTCCAGCGGCTCGGGACGGCGCGCACAGATGGCGATATCGACGCTCTCTTCGGCCAGTCCCATGGCAATTCCCTTGCCGATGCCTTCGCTGCCGCCGGTGATCAGGGCGGTCTTCCCTTTGAGTTTCAGGTCCATTGTCGTCTCCTCTGTTTGTCTGTTGCGCTCTTTTCGCTGGTTCATCCGGGCGCCGGTCGAGACGGCGGAATGCAGGTCTTGCTGCCTTCGGTTAGCCAGCGCCGATCGATCCGTAAACGATAACCATGCCTGCCTATTAACTTGTGTACAAGTGTGATTGGATGATGCGGAAAAACAAACCTGTCGCCCAATGACAGCGATGTGGCGACGGCCTTCGGTCGGCGCCCGGAGCGGGCACGAAAAGACCGGGAAATTGGCGGAAAAGAGTGGGAGTCGAACCCACCAGGGACGTCTAACGCCCCTCACCGGTTTTGAAGACCGGGCGCCCCACCGGGGAACGATTCTCTTCCGACGCGTCGGGACACTACCCGATTTTCAGTCCCCGCTAAAGGCGTCCGCCGCGGGGCGGATAACTTCGTGTCCGTCGCCGACGCGGCGGGTGAACTTCACCTTGTCGAAAAATTCCAGCACCTCGATGGCGAGGTTGCGGCCGACGTCTGTCGCATCGCGGAAATTCGCCGCGGTGACCATCCCGTCCGCGACACCGGCCGAGACCGTCTCGGCGATCTCTGCCAGCTTGCGCAGTGTTTCCGGCGGGTAAAACCGGTTCTTCGCGATGCGCACGACCAGCCCGTGGCGTCCCGCCCGCACGAGAAGGGATTCCACCTTGCGGGGCTCGCTGCCGATGGCTTCCGCGATCTCCACGACGACGGGGGGGCGCAGGCCGCCCTCCAGCAGCAGGGGTTTGATCTTTTTCCAGTTGGTCGCGTCGGCCCCCTGCAGGCTTGGCTGATGGGACGGCAGGCGCACGCCCATGCCTTCCTTGACGATGACGCCTTCGCGGACGAGTTCGGCGGAGATGGCGACGGCGGCTTCCGCGGGGAGGCGGATGCCCGTGCCCGCCAGTATGCGGTTCTCGCCGGGGCCGACGGTGTCCGGCGATTTCCGGTGCCAGGCGGCAAGGCCTTCGAGCACGGCGGTGCGGACAGCCGCCCACCGGTCGTCCGAAAAGCCCAGCGTGCCGGTCTCGGCGCGGACGGATTTCATCGGCACCAGTTCCGCCAGCGCCGCCATATCCTCGACCGTGAGATTGCGCGTCGCCGCAAACCGGTCGAGGTGGAGCCCGTTCGGGGACGTGTCCAGCAACGAGGACAGCGCGGTTCCGTCATCCGGGTCTTCCATCGCCCGCAGGAATTCAAGCCGGTCGGGTTTTGCCCGTCCGCGTGCCGGTGGAAACAGGTCTATCACCCGGCCCCCGCCAAGGGTGCGCTGCGCCGACTGGTTGCGCAGGATCAGCCCGTCCCCATGCACGGCGCCGATCGGCCGGTCGAAGACGATCTGCGCGAGGCCGCTCTCGCCGGGCGCGATTGCGGTCGCCCCCAGAATAGCGACGCGGCCCGTGGTTTCGGCGGCCCCCAGATGCACGTGAACGGGGGTCCAGTGCGCCAGTGCCCGGGCTTCCGATTGGAGTACACGTAGCCTGATGTCGATCTTGTGGGCAGGTGCCGGAATATTGCCGGTCACGATCCAGTCGCCGCGTTCGATCAGGTCCTTGTCGAGCGCCGTGCCCGCGAGGTTCAGGGCGCAGCGCTGCCCGGCGCGCCCGCTGCCGGCGCTCGCGTTCTGGGCGTGAATGCCGCGAATGCGCACATCCATGCCGGCGCCGAGAACGCGGGCGGCATCGTCGGCGTCTATCCGGCCCGAAAAGGCCGTTCCGGTCACGACGAGGCCTGCACCCACGACATCGAAACTGCGGTCGATGGCGAGGCGGAAATTGCCTGTCACCGGGCGGGGCGGCAGGCTCGCGGCGACGGCGAGCAGATGGTCTTTCAGCCCGTCGATACCGGCGCCGGTCATGGCGGAAACCGGGAAAACCGGTACCCCGTCAAGCGAGGTGTCGGTGAACAGCAGTTCGATATCCTCGGCGACTTCGGCCGCGCGCTCTTCGCTGACGCGGTCGATTTTGGTCAGCGCCACGGCACCGCGGCTGACGCCCAGCAGGTCGAGAATGGCGAGGTGTTCCCGGGTCTGCGGCATCGGGCCGTCATCGGCGGCGACAATGAACAGCACGAAATCGATCCCGGCGACCCCGCAGAGCATGTTGCGGATAAAGCGTTCATGGCCCGGCACGTCGATAAAGCCGATGGTCTCGGCGCCGTCCAGCGGCAGATAGGCGAACCCGAGATCGATGGTGAGATTGCGTTTCTTTTCTTCCGGCAGGCGGTCGGTATCGATCCCGGTCAGGGTCTTGATCAGCAGCGTCTTGCCATGATCGACATGGCCTGCGGTCGCGATAATCATCGCTGAAGGTCGAGCGCCGGAAGCTGTGCGGTAAAGCCGTCCTCGTCTTCAAGGCAGCGGAGATCGAGAATAAACGCGTCGTCCTGGATACGCCCGATGACCGGCACGGGCAGGGCGCGAAAGGCATCGGCCAGCCTGTTCAGCGCGGTCCCGCTTTTCGTGTTGGGGGTGATCGCGAGGCCCGCACTCGGGATACGCCGTGTCGGCAGCGCGCCCGACCCGATCTGGCTTTCGCAGTCCGTGTCGGTGACCGCGCCGAATCCGTCGACGGCGGCGGCAAGGGCGGGGCCGATTCTTTCGGCAACGCCCCGGATCGTCTCGACCGGCCGGGCGAGGAGACGGAGCGTGGGGACGCGTTCGACCAGGCGGTCGGGGTCCGCATAGAGGCGGAGCACGGCGGACAGGGCGGCAATCGTCATCTTGTCGCAGCGCAATGCGCGTTTCATGGGGTTTTGCTTTATCCGCGCGATGTAGTCCTTCGTGCCGACGATGATGCCGGCCTGCGGCCCGCCCAGCAGCTTGTCGCCTGAAAACGTGATCACATCCGCCCCGTGTTTCATCGCCTCCATCGGCGTCGGTTCATGCGGCAGTCCGAACTGCGCGAGATCGGTCAGCGTGCCGCTGCCGAGATCGATGGCGAAGGGAATGTTGTTGTCGTGGCAGAGTTTCGCCAGTTCCGGTTCCGGCACCTCGGCGGTAAATCCCTCGACCACGTAGTTGCTCGTATGCACCTTCATGATCATCCCGGTATCCGGTCCGATGGCGCCGGCGAAATCTTTCAGATGGGTGCGGTTGGTGGTGCCGACCTCGACCAGCCTGCAGCCGGACTGGACCATGATGTCGGGCATCCGGAACGAGCCGCCGATTTCGATCAGCTCGCCCCGCGATGTCGGCACTTCCTTGCCCAGCGCAAAGGTGTTGAGGACCAGCATTACGGCGGCGGCATTGTTGTTGACGATGGTCGCGGCCTCGGCGCCGGTGATGGCGCAAAGCTGGTCTTCGATATGTTCGTCGCGGTCGCCGCGTTTGCCCTCACTGATGCGGTATTCGAGGTTGCTCGCGCCGCGTGCAGCGGCGGCGACGGCTTCGATGGCTTCTTCGGGCAGGGATGCGCGACCCAGATTGGTATGCAGCACCGTGCCCGTCAGGTTGAAGACCGGGCGCAGCGACGGGGCCGCATTCCGCGTGAGCGTCCCTGACACAGCCTCGAGGATCGCGGATTCTGCCGGTGGTTCGCCCCCGGAAGCGGCGAGGTTCTTGCGAATTCCGGCGAGAGTGGTGCGTATCGCTGCGGTGGTTTCCGCCCGCCCGAACGCCTCGATCAGCGGGGCAACCGCATCCGCTTTCAGCAACCGGTCGACCGATGGCAGCCGCGAGAGGGGAGAAGATGTTTTTTGCGTCATCACGCGGGGAGAATACCCGCTGTGACGGGATAGGCAATCGGTGCGATCGAGTGGTGCCAATATTGCGAAACCTGCGTATAAATCTCCTCAGGGTTTATCGACAAGAATACCCGGGGAGACGGATATGAGCGCCGAAAGATCATTCAGCAAGGAAGTGGAATCGCTGCGCCTGGGCGACGGCGAGGTCTTTCACGGCGAAGGCATTCTCGCCGTCACCAAGGCGCTTCTGCAGTCCGGCGTTGCATATGTCGGCGGCTATCAGGGTGCGCCGGTCTCCCATCTGCTGGACGTGCTGCTCGATGCCGAGGAGCTGATGGATGAGATGGGCATTCATGTCGAAACCGGCACGAACGAGGCGGCGGCGGCCGCCATGCTCGGCGCGTCCATCAACTACCCGCTGCGCGGGGCGGTGGGATGGAAATCCATTGTCGGCACCAACGTCGCGGCCGATGCGCTCAGCAATCTCGCCTCGCCCGGCGTGATCGGCGGGGCGCTGATCGTCAGCGGCGAGGATTACGGCGAAGGGGCGAGCGTCATTCAGGAACGCACGCTCTCGATGGCGATGAAATCGAGCATGTGGATGGTTGATCCCCGGCCCAACCTGACATCCATTGTCGATACGGTTGAAAAGTCGTTCGAGCTGTCGGAGGCGTCGAACACGCCGATCATCATGCAGCTGCGCATCCGCGCCTGCCATGTGCAGGGACGGTTCATCGCGAGGAACAACAAAAAGCCGCCGATCAACACGCGTGCGCGTCAGAAAGATCCGGCGCCGTTCAATTACGGGCGCCTCGCCCATCCGCCCGTGACCTTCGCGCAGGAAAAACTGAAGGTCGACCAGCGCCTGCCCGCGGCCCTGAAATTTATCCGCGACAACAATCTCAACGAATTCTTCGACGGCGATATCGGCCGGCTCGGCATTATCGTGCCGGGCGGGCTGTACAATACGCTGATCCGCCGTCTCGCCCGGCTCGGCCTCGCGGACGATTTCGGCAATAGCAGGATACCGCTGATGGTGCTCAACGTCGTGTACCCGCTGGTGCCGGATCAGGTGACAGAGTTTGTCGCCGGGAAAGATGCCGTGCTGGTGATCGAGGAGGGCAACCCCGAATATATCGAACACCAGATCAACACCATCCTGCGCAAGGCGGATATCCAGACCCGCCTCCACGGCAAGGACGTGTTCCCGATGGCGGGCGAATATAACGGCACCGTGATGCATCAGGGCCTGATGGGATTCATCGAGGCGGAGGGGCTCGGGATCGGCGATCCCGCGCATATCCGGGCGGAGGCCGATCGTATAGGCGCTGCAATGGCCGGGGCCGAAGCGGCGTTCCCGGCCGCCCTGCCGCCGCGCCCGCCGCAGTTCTGCACGGGCTGCCCCGAACGCCCGGTGTTTTCCGCGCTGAAACTGCTGCAGGAAGATGTCGGCAAGGTTCATATCGCCGCCGATATCGGTTGCCACGCTTTCGCGACGTTCGAGCCGTTTTCCATGGGCAATTCCATTCTCGGTTACGGCATGTCGCTTGCCAGCGCCGCAGCCGTCGCGCCGTTCCAGGACAAGCGCTCGATCTCGATCATGGGCGATGGCGGGTTCTGGCATAACGGCCTGACCACGGGCGTGATCGCGACCATGCTGAACGAGGGCGATTCAATCCTGGTGATCATGCAGAACGGGTTCACCTCTGCGACAGGGCAACAGTTCATCCCGTCCAGCGCCAAGGGCCGTGGCGGACGCAATCCCGGCATGTCCATCGAAAAGACGTTGCAAAGCCTGGGCGTGCCGTGGCTCCGCACGGTGCGCACCTATTCGGTCGCCGCCATGGTGGAGACGCTGCGCGAAGCGCTGACGACCCCTGAAAAAGGCCTGAAGGTCATCATCGCGGACGGCGAGTGCCAGCTTGCGCGACAGCGGCGTCTGCGCGGCGAGAATGCCGAGAAACTCAAAAGCGGCAAGCGGGTCGAACTGCCGCGCTTCGGCATCGACGACGAGGTCTGCACCGGCGATCATTCCTGTATCCGCCTGTCCGGCTGTCCGAGCCTCACGATCAAGCCGAACCCGGATCCCCTGCGGGACGATCCGGTCGCCAGCGTCAATAACAGCTGTGTCGGGTGCGGCTTGTGCGGCGAGGTCAGCCACGCGGCGGTGCTGTGTCCGTCGTTTTACCGGGCGGAGCGCGTGCGCAATCCCGGCATGTTCGAACGCGCGGTCGATGGCATGCGCAAATCCGTCATCGGCCTGCTTGCAGGGCGCGGCGCATGACCGCGCCGCTGACACTCCTGGTCGCCGCCCTTGGCGGCGAGGGCGGCGGGGTGCTGACAAGCTGGATCGTCAACGCCGCCCAGGACAGCAACCTGCCGGTACAGGCAACCTCCATTCCCGGGGTCGCGCAGCGGACCGGGGCGACGACCTATTACATCGAAATATGGCCGCAGACCTGGGAAGAAACCGGCGGCGCCGAGCCCGTTTTCGCGCTCAGCCCGTCGCCCGGCGAAATCGATGTCTTCGCGTCTACCGAGCTGCTGGAAACCGGGCGGCAGATCCAGTCCGGCTTTGTGACGCCGGACCGCACCCTGCTGATCGCCTCGACCCACCGCGTGTTCTCGACGGCGGAGAAAATGAAGATGGGCGACGGCCGCGCCGACACCAAGCAGCTTGTCCAGGTGGCGGGCGACCGGTCCAGATCCCAGATATTCTTCGATATGGAAGACGCCGCGCGCAACGCCGGCGCGCATATCAGCGCGGTCCTGCTGGGCGCCATCGCCGGTTGCGGCGCACTGCCGATCTCGGACGAGACGTTCCGCGCCGGCATACGCGCCGAAGGGAAGGCGGTCGACGTCAACCTCGCCGGTTTCGAGGCGGGCCTGAAGGCGGCGAAAGGCGATGTCGCCGTCCGCGCGCTGCAGCCGGAGGACCGGTTCGCCCATGTGACGGTTCCCCCCGGTCTTTTGCAGCGCGCCGGCACCTTTCCCGCCGCGGTGCAGCCGACGCTGGACCATGCGATGCGGCGGCTGATCGACTTCCAGGATGCGGCCTATGCCGGTCTGTATCTTGACCGGTTGGCACCCTATGCCGACGGCGATGCGGAGGTTCTGGCGCGGGTCGCCCGGTATCTGGCCGTGCGCATGTCGTTCGAGGACGTGATCCGTGTCGCGCAGGCAAAAACCCGTCCTGAGCGCCTTGCCCGTATCCGGGCCGAAGCCGGCGCGGCAGAAGGCGATACGGTGAAAGTGACCGAATTCCTGAAGCCCGGCATTGCGGAATTCTGCGATGTCCTGCCGGAAGGGATCGCCCGCCGGGTACTGGCGCGGGCGGAGAAATCCGAAAAACTGCGGACGTGGCACCGGGGGATGGAGCTGAATTCGTCCTCGGTCACCGGCTTTGCAAAGCTGAAGACTCTGGCGGGCATGCGCCGCTGGCGACGCAGCACCTGGCGTTTCCGCCGCGAACAGGAATCGATCGAGGCATGGCTGGGCCTGATTGCGCAGGCACAGAAACTGAATGCGGGACTGGCCGCGGAAATCGCCGAATGCGCCCGTCTGATCAAGGGCTACAGCGACACGCATGTGCGCGGCACCGGCAATTTCGGGCGGATCAATGCCGCCCTGATCGGCCCGGCACTGAGCGGGAAAATCGATGCAGGTACCGCGGCGGCGAATATTGCGGCTGCCCGCGAGGCGGCGCTTGCCGATCCCGACGGCATCGCATTGACGAATATGCTGTCCGCCAGCGCGGCACCGGTATCGGCGGCCCGGGAGGCGGCCGAATGAAACGCGGTCTCTGTCTCAGTCTCGCCGTCCTTGCGCTCTTCGCCGCCCCCGCCGCGCGGGCCCAGGTGCCGCCCAGCGCGGCCGAGTATGCGTCGTATGAAGGCCTGCATGCCGCCAGCGCCAAAGGCGATATCGCGGCCATCCGGCGGCTGGCTGCCGATAAAAACCGGCTGAACGCGCGGGATTCCTATGGCCGCACGCCCCTGATGGTGGCCGCGTATGCCCGGCAATACGAATCCGCGGCCGCATTGATGGCGGCCGGCGCAGATGTCGATGCGCTTGAGCGGGATCGCTACGATGTGGTCACGATCGCCTCGGTCGCCAATGATCCGAAGATGCTGAAACTGGTTCTTGCCGGTGGCGCCAAGCCGGGCCAGACGACCAGCCCCTATGACGGCACGGCGCTGATTGCCGCCGCCCATCTCGGACATGTTGAAGTGGTCCGGACGCTGATTGCCGCCGGCGCACCGCTGGATCATGTCAATAACCTGAACTGGACCGCGCTGATCGAATCCATCGTTCTCGGCGACGGCGGCCCCGACCATATCGCCTGCCTGAAAGCGCTCATCGACGCCGGGGCGGACGTTAACATTGCCGATGGCAACGGTGTCTCTCCCCTGCGGCTGGCAGAACGTAACGGGTATGACGAAATGGTACGCCTGCTGAAAGCCGCCGGCGCGAAGTAGTCGCTATTGACGAGGACTGCGGCGGCGCCGATCTACTGCGTCTGTTCCTTGGTTTTCAGGAACCGCACGTCCGGCCAGTCCTTCGCGGCTGTTTCGAGATGCCATGCATTGCGGGCGAGGAAGACGGGCATGTCGTCATGGTCGTCGGCGACAGCGCCCCGGTTCGCATCGATGAATTTTTTCAGCATGTTGTGATCGGCCGCTTCGACCCAGCGGGCGGTGTGCAGGGTTGAAGGTTCGAACCTCACCGGCACGTCGTATTCGGAGCGGATACGGTCCGCCATGACCTCGAACTGCAGTGCGCCGAGCACGCCGACGATCCAGTCGGTGCCGATCCGCGGTTTGAATACCCGCGCGACGCCTTCTTCGGCGAGCTGCTGCAATGCCCGGCCCAGGTGCTTCGCCCGCATCGGGTCGGTCGGGTGGACGGAGCGCAGCATTTCCGGCGCAAAGCTCGGGATACCGGTAAAACGCAGTTCCTCGCCGTCGGTCAGCGCATCGCCGATCCGCAGATTGCCGTGGTTCGGAATGCCGATGATGTCGCCTGCATAGGCGTCTTCGGCAGTTTCGCGGTCGCGCGCCAGGAACAGCATCGGATTATGCAGGTTGACCTGCTTGCCGCTGCGGACATGGCGCAGCTTCATGCCGCGTTTGAAATGACCTGAAGACAGCCGGAAGAAGGCGATACGGTCCCGGTGCTTGGGATCCATGTTGGCCTGGATCTTGAACACGAAACCGGTGACGTGGTCTTCTTCCGGGTCGACCATGCGTTCTTCAGCCTTCTGCGGGCGCGGCGGCGGCGCCATCGAAACCAGCCCTTTGAGCAGTTCCTGCACGCCGAAATTATTGACGGCGCTGCCGAAAAAGACCGGGCTCAGCGTGCCTTCGCGGTACGCGTCAAGGTCGAGCGGCGGGCACAGCCCCATCGCCATGGGGACTTCCTCGCGCAGCTTCTCGACCGCATGGGGCGGCAACAGCTCGTCCAGTTTGGGGTCGTCCACGCCTTTGCAGATCGTCTCCGCGCCACCGTCGTCGGCGATTTTGCCGGCGGCGTTGCCCTTCTTCATCAGGACAAGCCGGTCGTCGATCGTGTCGTAACAGCCAAGGAAATCGCGGCCCATGCCGATCGGCCAGCTTGCCGGCGTCACGTCCAGGGCAAGGGTCTCCTCGATCTCTTCCAGAAGCTCGAACGGCTCCCGGCTCTCGCGGTCGAGCTTGTTGATGAAGGTGATGATCGGCATGTCGCGCAGGCGGCAGACCTCGAACAGCTTCCGCGTCTGCGCCTGGATTCCGCGCGCCGCGTCGATCACCATGACGGCGGAATCGACCGCGGACAGGGTGCGGTAGGTGTCCTCGCTGAAATCCTCGTGGCCGGGCGTGTCGAGCAGGTTGAAGGTGCAGCCGCCGTATTCATAGGTCATGACCGATGAGGCGACCGAAATGCCGCGCTCGGCCTCGACCTTCATCCAGTCCGAATGCGCGCGCCGCGCATCGCCGCGGGCCTTTACCGCGCCGGCCGTCTGGATCGCGCCGCCGAACAGCAGCAGCTTTTCGGTCAGCGTGGTCTTGCCCGCATCGGGGTGGGAAATAATGGCGAAGGTCCGCCGGGCGGCGATTTCGCCGCTGTGAGCGCTCATGGCTGTGTCCAGAAACAGGGGTCCGCACCGAGAGGCGGGGTGACCCGCAATATAAGCCTGTCGGCGGGGAATTCCAGCATCCGTTGCATATCGCAAAGTGACGCATCGCGCGGTAACATGGCGCCATAGGGATGGAACGGGAGACAACGCCATGGATACCGGCACGATGACGACGCTCGACTACCAATCCGGTTTTGGCAATGAATTCGCCACCGAAGCGCTGCCGGGCGCCCTGCCGGAAGGGCAGAATTCGCCGCAGCGCGCGCCTTACGGGTTGTATGCGGAACTGATCAGCGGCACCGCTTTCACCCAGCCGCGGGCAGATAACCTGCGGACCTGGGTTTATCGGTTACGGCCGTCGGCGGTGCACGGCGCATTCCGGCAGGTCGATAACGGCGGGGTGCGCACGCCTCCCTTCGACGAAGGCGTGCTGACGCCGCAGCAGATGCGCTGGGACCCGGCGCCGATCCCGGCAGAAAAAACCGACCTGATCGCGGGTATGATGACGCTCGGCGGAAACGGCGATGCAAATGCCCAGGCCGGTATCGGCATCCATATCTATACGGCGAACGCCTCGATGGACGGCCGCTACTTTTACAATGCCGACGGCGAGATGCTGTTCGTTCCCCAGCAGGGGCGTTTGCGCCTGGTCACCGAAATGGGCGTTGTCGAGGCGGCCCCGAACGAGATTGTCGTGGTGCCCCGCGGGATCAAGTTCCGCGCCGACCTGCCGGACGGGCCGTCGCGCGGGTATGTGTGCGAAAACTACGGGGCGGCTCTGCGGCTGCCCGATCTCGGCCCTATCGGGTCCAACGGTCTCGCCAATGCGCGCGATTTTCTCTCGCCGGTGGCCTCATTCGAGGATGTCGAGGGCGATTTCGAACTGGTCGCGAAGTTCGGCGGCAACCTCTGGTCTGCACCGATCGGCCATTCGCCGCTCGATGTGGTCGCCTGGCACGGGAATCTCGGACCCTACAAATACGACCTCGCAAAATTCATGGCCATCGGCTCGATCAGTTTCGACCATCCCGATCCGTCGATTTTTACGGTCCTGACATCGCCGTCGGGGCCGGCGGGACTCGCCAATGTCGATTTCGTCATTTTTCCGCCCCGCTGGCTGGTGGGCGAGCACACGTTCCGTCCGCCCTGGTATCACCGGAATATCATGAGCGAGTTCATGGGGCTGATCCTCGGCCAGTATGATGCAAAGCCGGAAGGATTCGTGCCGGGTGGGGCCAGCCTGCACAACATGATGTCGGCGCACGGGCCGGATGACGGCGCTTTCGCGAAAGCGACGAATGCGGAGCTCAAGCCCGAATTCCTGGGCGCGACCATGGCCTTCATGTTCGAAACCCGCTATCCGATCAGGTTGACAGACTGGGCCGCGAACAGTCCCCAGATCCAGGCCGGCTACCAGGATTGCTGGCAGGGTCTGCAGAAAAATTTCAACGGGAAGAAGTAAGAATGCCAAAGCTGAACGAAACGCACGATGCCTCGCTGACAAGCTGGGTCGACAGCGCAAACGAACCCGGTACCGATTTTCCGATCCAGAACCTGCCTTTCGGGGTCTACACCGATCCGCAGAGCGGAACGGGGAAGGTCGGCATCGCCATCGGCGACATGATCCTCGATGTCACGGCGGCGCGCGCAAAGGGCGTGATCGGCGGCGCGGCGGACGATGCCGCCGGCGCCTGCGCGGGCGAGACACTGAACGGGTTGATGGCGATGGGCGGGCGGCACTGGTCGGCCCTGCGCGCGGCGGCGTCGAAGGCGCTGCGATACGACACAGAGGAAGGCGAAGCGGCCGAGGCACTGGCCGGCGAAATTCTCGTCGCGCAGGACGATGTGACCATGCGCCTGCCGGCGCAGATCGGTGACTATACCGATTTCTATGCGTCGATTTTTCATGCGACCAATGTCGGCATGATGTTGCGGCCCGATAACCCGCTGATGCCGAACTACAAGTATATCCCCATCGCCTATCACGGGCGCGCATCGTCCATCGTGGTCAGCGGCGGAACCTGCAAGCGCCCGGTGGGACAGACCAAAGCGCCGGACGCCGACGCGCCGTCTTTCGGCCCGTCCATGGCCTTCGATTACGAGACCGAGATGGCGTTCTATGTCGGGCCGGGCAACCCGATGGGGCAGCCTGTGTCGCTCGAAGAGGCCGAGGATCATATCTTCGGTCTGAGTATCCTGAACGACTGGTCCGCGCGGGATATCCAGGCCTGGGAATACCAGCCGCTCGGCCCGTTTCTGGCGAAAAGCTTCGCCTCCCACGTTTCTCCCTGGATTGTCACCATGGAGGCGCTGGCACCGTTCCGGCGCGCTGCCTACAAGCGTCCCGACGGCGATCCGGCGCCGCTGCCGTATCTGTCGTCAGCGGCGAATGAGGCCGAAGGGAGCTTCGATGTGCAGATAGAGGTCTCGATCGCGTCGGCAAAGATGCGGGCCGAGGGAATCGCGCCCGAAGTGCTGGCGGTCACCAACATGCAGAACCTGTATTGGACGATCTTCCAGATGCTCACCCATCACACGTCCAACGGCTGCAACCTGCGGCCGGGCGATATGATGGGGACGGGCACGATTTCCGGGGAGACGGAAGATTCGCTGGGCTCGATTCTTGAAATCACCAAGCGCGGGGCCAACCCGATCACGCTGCCGACCGGGGAGGAGCGGAAATTCCTCGGTGACGGCGACGAGGTGATCATGCGCGCCTGGTGCGAGCGCGAAGGGGCGCGCGGGATCGGCTTCGGCGAATGCCGGGCGGTGATCGAGGGGGCTTAAAGGCTTCTCTTAGGAATCCGGGACTAGGCGCCATCCCCACGGATGTGGGTAATTTCCGGCGCCGCCCCGGGGCGGCCGCGTAGATTGACCCGTATCGTCGATTGACCCGTATCAAGGACGTCCGTGCAGGGATTTGCAGAATCTCCGTCCCATCGGAGATTCAGCATGACCGTGACAAAAGACGGCTTCACTCGGGCGGCGGGTTCCTGCAACGCCAAAGACGTCATCGCTTTCCGCCGGGAGCGCCGGGGCGGAGAGGCGATTCGGGCCGGGCTCCCCGGCGAGACCGACAGCCGGCCCCGGCCCCCGGCCGCGCCGGGCGGAAGCCCGTCTTCCGGACGCCTCGGCGATGCCGACTAGGATCCTCCACATATCCGACCTGCATTTCGGTCCGCCATTCGCGTCGCCGGTCGCGGAAGCGCTGCTGCGGACGGTTCCGTCACTGGATCCCGATGCGATCGTTGTCAGCGGCGATCTGACGCAACGGGCCAGGCGCGCCCAGTTCGAGGCATGCAGGCGCTTCCTGGACCGACTGCCCGATCGGCCGATGCTGGTGGTGCCCGGCAATCACGATGTGCCTCTTTATCGTGTGCTCGAGAGGCTGTTCAGGCCACACGCCCTGTACCGCGAGATCATACATGCCGATCTGAACCCGGTACTCCATGTCGGGAATGTCGTCCTGGCCGGGCTCGATTCGACCGCGCCGCGCAGCGCGATCTCCAACGGGCGGCTGCATGTGCATCAGTTGCGGCATTGCGAGGCGGTCTTCGCGTCGGAGCCGGAGGACATGGCCCGCATCGTGGTCGCACATCATCACTTTGCGCCGGGTCATGACAGGTTACTCGACGTCCCGATGCTCCGGGCGCGCCGGGCAATCGACTGTTTCGTCGAACAGAAGGTCGAGATGATCCTGGGAGGGCACCTGCACCGGTCCTATATCGGCAGCTCGCTCGACTTCTACCCGGGGCATGACCGCGAGCGCGGAGTGATTATCGTGCAATGCGGCACCACCACCTCCCGTCGCGGCAAGGGGCGCGAACGCGACGAGAATACCTTCAACGTCATCGACGTCGGTACGGACACTTTCACCGTCACCCACTATCTGTACTTCGAAGCCGCAGACAGCTTTGCGGCCGTCAGCAAGCACGTCTTTCCCCGCCGGGCGCGATACCTCAAGAGCGACGACGGCGCCGTTCCGGCATGAATTCGCCCCGCCCGGCCAGCTGGACCCGGCGCAAGCTGGTCGTCTTTGCGTTGGCCGCCGCCCTCCTGGCGGCCGTGGCCTGGTATGTGCAGACCCATGTCCCGCTCGAAGAACTGGCGCGCGAGGAAGTCCAGTTTCGCGAGGCTATCGCCGCCAATCCGTGGCGGTCATTCGCCATCGGTTTTTGTATCTATTCCGTCATCGCGCTGGTGCCGGGCACCGGGGGCAAGGCCATCGTGTGCGGCTGGCTGTTCGGATTCTGGCAGGGCGTCGCCATTGTGTCGGCCGGTCTCGCGATCGCCGCAATGACGATTTTCCTGCTGAGCCGTTATCTCTTCCGCGAGAGCATCGAGCGCCGTTTCCCGCATGCGCTGGAGTCGATGAACCGAAACCTGCGCAAGGACGGCGTTTTCTACCTCGTAACGCTGCGGCTGCTTCACGCCCCCTTTTCGATCGTCAATCCTGTTTTCGGCGGGAGCCGTATTCCCGTCTGGACATTTTTCTGGACGACCGTGGTCGGATTGGCGCCCACCAATTCCCTGTGGGTGTATGTCGGGGTCCGCCTGCCGACGTTGCGCGAATTGGCCGAGCACGGTCCGGGGTCCCTGATAGACCTGCCGCTGATCGTCGCCGTGGTGTCTTGCGGCGTCCTGCCCTTTGTTTTCCGCTGGTCGCTGCGTCGTTTTGGACGCGCCCGGGGCGCGGGGCGGATCGTCAACCCCTCTCTGAATGAAGCCAAGGAGAATGATCGATGATTGCCGCTCCCGAGCCTGCCCTGTACCGGATTCTCATCGCGCTCATGATCGCCATGGCGGCGGGCTCCGTTCTTCGCCTGATCGCCCTGCGCAACGCCGATGAAGACAGGCGGCGTCAACGCCTCGCCAGCCTGCGTACGTGGTGGATGCTCGCCCTCCTTGCGAGCGCTGCCGTGCTGGCGGGACGAATCGGGATATGCCTGCTTCTGGGCGCGGCGAGTTGTATCGCATGGTTCGAGATTACCAGGATGATGGGCGCGCGCCGGGAGGACAGGCCCGCCATCCGCGCCGGATACGGACTGATCGTCGCCAACTACCTCATCATCCTGCCCGGGTGGGCATCGCTGTTTTCGATCTTTCTGCCCCTGAGCGCGCTTTTCGTTCTGGCCGTTCTCCTGCTTGTTCAGGATGAGCCGCGCGGCTACATCAGGTCCGCGGGCGGGCTCCTGTGGGGGCTTCTGTTTCTCGGATACGGGGTCTCCCATGCCGCGTACCTGACGGTCCTGCCGTCTGTTTCGGGCGGACCGCTCGGGCCCGCGGGGTGGTTTGTCTTCCTTGTTGTCCTGACGGAGGCCGACGACATCTTCCAGGCGATCGTCGGGCGCTTGTTCGGCGCGCACAAGCGGCATCGGATTATTCAGACAATATCGCCCAACAAGACCTGGGAAGGCTTTTTCGGCGGCATGATCGTCATCGTCGTTCTTGCCCCCATCATCGCGCCGTGGCTTACCACGCTGGCTGACGGGGGCGGACCGTTTCCATTGCCCGAAGCGCTGGACCCGTATGCGGGACCGGTTATCGCCGCGCTGCTGATTTCCATCGCCGGGTTCTTCGGCGATATCAACATGTCGGCGATCAAACGCGATTCCGGCGTCAAGGACAGCAGCAAGCTGCTGCCGGGCATGGGGGGCGTAGTCGATCGTATCGACAGCCTCACCATGACTGCGCCGGCATTCGTTTACTTCCTCATCTGGTGGACGATGTGAAGCTATTGCCCGGGGACCGGAAGGCGGAACGTCCCGCGGAGAGCGGCGAACGCGCCGGCAGGTGTGCGTCGGCCCGGCGGTTCACCATACCCAACATCATTTGTGCCATTCGCCTCACAGGGTCGTTTGTGCTGATCCCCATAGCCTGGCTGGGTCACAACGAATTGTTTCTCTGGGGCTTCCTGGTTCTCGCCATGTCCGACTGGATCGACGGCAAGCTCGCGATCCTGCTCGATCAACGGACGGAACTCGGCGCGCGATTGGACAGCTGGGCCGATGCCGCGCTTTATGCCGCGCTTCTTGTCGGGGCCCTGATGCTTCACGGGGACACGCTGGTCGGCGAGGCTCCCTGGATCGGAGCTGCCGTCGCAACCTATGCGCTGTCGACTGCCGTGGGATTCTGGAAGTACCGGCGCTGGCCAAGCTATCATACGCGTGCCGCGAAGACCGGGTGGTTCCTGACAATTATCGGGGCTATCGGCCTTTTTACAGGCTGGTCGCTGTGGCCGATGCGCATAGCGCTCGGGTTCGCGGCGCTCACAAATCTTGAAGCTTTGGCCATAACCCTGATTTCGCCGGTGTGGCGCGCCAACATCACCTCGGTCTATCATGCGTGGCGGGACAATCGAGCCAATTGATGCCGGTGCCGGATACGTTTCGGCATATGATATAATCGACATTCGGCGCCGCGCACTCGCGCCACGGGGCTGGCCGGCACCGCAATCGGACCCGCCAACGCCGTTCCGCCCCTTCGGGTGCATGGGGTTGTTTTACAGGTTTCCGTTTGCCGCAGTTTCGCGCCGGTGTTTCGTGAAACTCTGCTGATACCGACCGTCATTCCTGCGGCGGCGGGAGGATGGGACGGCGGCCCCCGGCACAGGTCCGGGGAGCCGCGCGCCCGCTTCCGGCAGGTGACGCGGATCAGTTATCCAGCCGCACCAGCTGACCCATATCGGCGCAATCCTCGTCGGTTTTCAGGCCGGCGGCGTGAATGCCGTGGGCTGCCATGTCTTCGTCAACGTTTTGGCGGTCGCCGGTCACGCCGACCGCGCCGATGACCTCTCCGGCCTCGTTGCGGATCAGCCGCCCGCCGCCTTCGGCAAAGACCTGTCTCTCGGATGCGTCATCGATAAACTTCATGAAATTGGGGCGTTCCTCCGCGCGCACCTGGACAAGGCTCGAGGACCGTCCGAGCGCCAGCGCCGCGTATGTCTTGCCAAGCGCCATTTCGAGCCGCAGCGCCGATGCGTGATCTTCCTTCTTGAACGCTTTGACCACGTTGCCCGGCTCGACCACGACAGCGGTCATGGGGCGCAGGTTCAGCTCGCGGCTTTTCTCGAAAATGGCGTCAATGATGGTGTCGGCCTGTTTGAGCGAAATGATGTTCATTTTTGATTTCCTTGATCGTGTCTGTGATAACCCTTTATGGGGCAGTCGGTGCGGCTGTGCTAGAATTTTGGCGAATTAATCTGGAGAAACCGGGTGATTGGTGAAAGCCTGAAGCGGATCGAGGATCCGGCATTGCTGCGCGGCAAAGGCACGTTTGTCGACGATATCCATCTTGCCGGGATGCTGCAGGCCGCGTTCGTGCGCAGCCCGCACCCCCATGCGCTGATCAGATCCATCGATACGGCGATGGCATCCTCCGCCCCCGGTGTCCGCGCCGTCTACACCCTGGCCGATTTCATGCCGCATATTGTCGGGGGGCGGCTGCCGCTGCAGTTCCCGTCGAAGGATTTCGGGCCGGATGTCACGCCGTGGCTGCTCGCCGGCGAAGAGGTCTGCCATGTCGGCGAGGTGGTCGCGCTGGTGATCGCGGATACCCGCTACGCGGCGGAGGATGCCGCCGTGCTGGTCGAGGTGGATTACGAGCCGCTGCCATCGGTTGCGGGCTGTGCCGCGGCCTTCGCGCCCGGCGCCCCGCTCGTCCATCGGGATACCGCCGATAACGTGCTGGTGCGTTTCCAGCAGTCCTATGGCGATACCGACAGCGTCTTTGCCGGCGCAGCACATGTTTTCCGGGAGCGCTTTGTCCAGCACCGGGGGGCCGCCCATCCGATCGAGGGCCGGGGCGCGGTCGCGCGCTATGACGCGCTGGACGATGCCATCACCCTCTGGTCATCGACGCAGATGTCGCACGAGGTGCGCTCGGCGATGGTGCGCCTGTTCGATATGGATGAAGGGCGGCTGCGGGTCGTTGCGCCCGATGTCGGCGGCGGGTTCGGATCCAAATACATTGCCTATAGCGAGGAGATCGCGGTGGCGCTGGCGGCAAAGCTGCTCGATGCCCCGGTGAAATGGATCGAGGACCGGCGCGAACATTTCGTTGCCGCCATCCAGGAGCGCGAACAGGACTGGACGATGGAACTCGCGACCGACGACGAGGGGCGTATCCTCGGCGTGCGGGGATCCATGCTCAGCGATCAGGGCGCCTATACCCCGCAGGGCATCAACATGGCCTATAACGCATCGACCGGCGTCCCGGGGCCCTACATCGTGCCCAATTACGATATCGATGTGCACGTGGTGGAGACGAATGCCGTGGCGGCGGCCCCCGTCCGCGGCGCCGGCTATCCCGAGGGCAACTACACCATGGAGCGCCTGCTGGACCGGGCAGCCCAGGGGCTCGGGATCGACCGGGCGGCCATCCGGGATATCAACCTCATTCCGGTGGACCTGATGCCTTACGAGACACCGCTGAAGACACGCGCCGGATCGCCGGTGCAGGCGGATAGCGGCGATTTCCGGAAATGTCAGCAGATCGCGCTGGACCGCATCGATTACGCAGGATTCGCCGCGCGCCAGGCGGCGGCGCGGGCAGAAGGGCGCTATATCGGGATCGGCCTCGCCAACAGCCTCAAAGGCACCGGGCGCGGGCCGTTCGAATCCGGTTCGGTGCGGATAGAGCGCTCCGGCAAGGTGCGGGTGTTTACCGGCGCGCTCGCCATGGGGCAGGGGCTCAAGACCATGCTGGCGCAGGTGACATCCGAACAGCTTGGCGTGCCGATCGGGGAAATCGAGGTTGTCGCAGGCGACACGCGCACCATCGCCCTTGGCCTCGGCGGGTTCGCCAGCCGCCAGACGGTAACCGCGGGCTCGTCCGTTCACCTGTCGGCGCAGGAAGTGCGGTCCAAGGTGATCAAAATGGCCGCGCATATTCTGGAAGCGGCGGAGGACGACCTGGAACTTGCCGACGGCAATGTGCGGGTGAAGGGATCCGACCTGTCGGTGACCCTGAAACAGGTCGCGGAGATGGCGGCGGGCGCGCCTGGCTATTCCATGCCCAAGGGCGTGGACCCGGGGCTCGAGGCGGATCTCAGTTTCAAACCGTCTGCGCTGACCTACAGCAACGGGGTGCAGGCGGTCGAGGTCGAGGTCGATATCGGCACGGGGGCCGTGTCGTTCCGCAATTACGTGGTCGTCAGCGATTGCGGCACGCTGATCAACCCGATGATCGTCGACGGCCAGATCGCCGGCGGCGTCGTCCACGGCATCGGCAACGCGCTCTACGAATGGATGGGCTACGACGACAGGGGCCAGCCGCTGACCACCAATTTCGGCGAATACCTGATGCCGACGGCAACGGAACTGCCCCATATCGACATGATCTACGAGAATTCGCCGACGCCGCTGAATCCGCTCGGCGTCAAGGGTGTGGGGGAGACGGGCACGGTGCCGGCGGCCGCAGCCATCGTGTCGGCGGTCGAGAACGCGCTGGAACCGTTCGGGGCGCGGCTGACCGATTATCCCGTCAAACCGGCGACGCTTGTCGAAATCGTGCGCAAGGCTGCCGGCGCCTGACGCAGAACGGCCGCCCCTGAGGGCGGCCGTTCGTTAGTCTGTTCGGCGGAATAACACCGGGAGACAATCGGATGGTCTCCCGCAAGATTCCGGCGGCTTATTTTCCGTAGATGATCTCTGACGCGCGGGCCACGATCTCGGGCGTTGCGTTGTCGATGGACGATTTCACGAACTTCTGAATGTCCTCGCCGGTGGACGGGATCAGGCGCAGTTTCCGCTTCTTGATATCGGCGGCAAATGCCGGATCCGCATTCATGGCGACATAGGCGGCACGCAGGGTTTTCACGATATCTGCGGGAACGCCGGGCGGCAGGGCGAGCCCGCGGCCGAGCACGCCGAGCGACGCGATGAATTCCACCACTTTCTTGTCATCCGGCGATTTCACCAGATCGAGCAGCATCGGAACGTCCGCGGGGATATCCGGATCCTTGAAGATTCCCATCTGCATCACAATACGGGCAAACGGATCGTCGCCGGTGAACCAGTGGGGAACCTTCGAGCCCCAGGCGAGCCAGTTGTAGTTGGCGAGCTGTGATTCGCCCTGCTCAATCGCGAACATGGCTTTCGACGAACCCTTATAGCCGCTGACCACACGGATCTTGGTGCCAAGCATCCCGTTCATCAGTTTCGATCCGATGAAGCTCGTGTCCTGGCCGCTGGAGGAGGCGATCAGTTCCTTGTCGGTCATGTCCTTCCAGGTCTTGACGCCGGTGCTCGACCGGACGGCCATGACCAGGTTGGTCTGGTTGCTGGCGCCGATCCAGATGAAATTCCGCGCGTCGTAGCGCATTTTTTCCGGCCGCATCAGCTGGTTCACGACCGTGTTGTCGAGCGGGGTGATCAGGTTCAGCCCGTCCTTGGGCATCACGTTGTAGGCCCAGTTCATCGCCTTGACGCCGCCCGCGCCCGGCATGTGCTGGACGATCACATTCGGCGTGCCCGGCAGGTGCTTGCCGAGATGTTCCGCGAAAGTCTGGGCGTATTTGTCATAGGTGCCGCCCGGGCCATAGGGGACGACGATCTTCATCGTCTTGTTCGCAAAGTAGCTGGCATCCGCGGCGAGCGCCTGGGTTGCGCCGGTCAATGCAATTGCCGTCGCGACGGCAGCCATCAGTCTGTTCTTCATTTAGGTTTCCCTCCGTACCGGCAGCTACCTCAGCTGCCCACACCGCAGAGTAGGCTCCAAAATTGCCTGAAACAATGGCTTTCCCGGTTTCTAGCCGCCGCTGTCCTTGCGCAGCACGTCGAGGATAACATCGACCTCCGGCCGCTCCTGGTAGTTCTGCAGCGAGAACCGGTGTTGGATGACGCCGCCCCTGCCGACGACGAAGATGATCGGCAGGGCGACGCCGTACCAGGAGGACCCTTTTGCGAATTGCGGGTTGGCAATCCCGAAGGCCGGAATGATCTCGGCCCTGTCGTCCGACAACAGCGTATAGCCGATGTTCCGGGCGTCGGCGAAGCGTTTCAGCGCCGCCGGTTTGTCATGGATGACAAGTGCGACGTTATAGCCGAGGGCGCGAAATTCCTCGATGCGGGGGTTCCAGGCGACCGCCTGGATCTTGCAGTGGGGTCACCAGTCCAGCGATCGCGAGAACAGGATCACCAGACCCTTCTTGCGGGCGAGGGATTTGAAATCCTGATGCTGGTTCCGGTGATCGACGGTTTTCAGGTCATGCGGGATTTTCGCACCGATTGCGGGCCCGGCTTTCAGCGTATCGTATTTCGACGATGCGGGGGCTGCGCCTGCCGGCACAGCCGAAAAAGCGGCCAGGCACACAGCCATTCCCAAAAAAACGCACAGACCTGCAAACATGGTTCCGACTTCCGGTTTCAATCTGGACGACAGCGTACCGCACGCGCCGTGCCGGGGGCGATTCAACAATTTGTTATCGCCGTCTCCGTCTCCGGGTCGCGGGTCCTAGTCTTCCATCTTGAGGAGCGATTTCGCGTTCCCGCCCCAGATCGCGGCTTTTCCGGCGCCGTCGAGCGTGTCCACCAGGTCGACCAGTTCCACCGGGTTGTAATCGCCCATGTCGTAGGGGTAATCGGTGCCCATGACGAGCTTGTCGGTGCCGTATTGCTCGATCAGGTATTTGAGCTGGTGGGGCGTGAACACGATCGTGTCGAGCCACATTTTTTTAAGGTACGTCGTCGGCGGTTCCGGCAGGTTCGCCCTGCCGTCCTCGCGCGCGCCCCAGACATGGTCGATACGGCCCGAATAGGCCGGCAGGTAGCCGCCGCCATGGGCGAGCAGGATGCGGAGATCGGGATAGCGCACCATCACGCCGTCGAAGATCAGCCGGTGGATGGCAAGCGTGGTTTCCAGCGGGTTGCCGATCACGTTGTTGAAATAATGATCCCTGAACCGGTCGGCGGAGGTGAACCCGTTCGGGTGGATGAATATCAGCGTGTCGAGCTCCTGCGCCTTGGCCCAGAACGGCTCCAGCCGCGGGTCGGATATTTCCGAGCCGTTGACGTTGGTGAGGATCTGGAAGCCTTTCAGCCCCAGTTTTTTCACGCCGCGTTCCAGCTCGGCGATCGCCATGTCGACATCCTGCAGCGGAATATTGCCGAAGGCGACGAAACGGTCGGGCATGTCGTCGACGATTTCGGCGAGGCCGTTATTGACGATCTCGGACGCCTTCATCGCGATATCGGCGGGCAGCCAGTAATAGGCCTGGAACGGCGGCGGAATGATGGTCTGCAGGTCGATGCCCATCTTGTCCATGTCGATCAGGCGGTGATCGACCGTGGTCAGGTGCGGCATACGGTCGACATTCTGCTGCATGTTGATGTCGCGGGTCATCTCGTTGGCATACAGGATGCCAGGTTCCATCTCCGGCTTGAAATAGGGCTGGGCGAGTTCGGCCGCTTCCGGGATATGCACATGGCAGTGGATATCGATGGTGAAGGCATCCGGTTTTTTCGGCGCCGACCCGGGCTGGGGGCGGGCGGAAGTGAAGACGTAGGGTTTTGCACCGGCCATGTTCTTGTTCCTTGTTTGTTGTGCGGTCCCAGACTGAAACTCGACTGAAACCGGCCCGATCAGATCAGGCTGTCTCAGGTCAGGGTATCGATGCCGAGATCGTCGGCAAGCGCGTTCAGGTTGTCGATCAGCGACGCGTGCAGGGGCACGCCGTTCGCCGTGTAATCGGCGATATGGGCGGCGCGGCCGTCCCCCGGCACGCGCACGGCATCGACGCCCGCCATCGGCGTCGCACCGCGCATGGTCGCGGAAACCGCATCCACCCGCCGGCCGAAATCCAGCGCGTCGCCGAACCGGGCCGGGTCGACCACGATGATGAAATGGCCGTTATTGACCGGCGTCTTCTGGTATTCCGCATCGCCCATGCCTTCGACATCGACGCCCATCTGCGCGCCGGACAGCGTCGCCGCCAGCAGGCCGACGACCAGCGACAGGGCATAGCCCTTGTGGCCGCCGATGGGGTTGAGGATGCCTTCCTTGATGCGCGACGAATCCGTGATCGGATTGCCGTCGCGGTCGATCATCCAGTCGGCGGGCAGGTCTTCGCCGCGCTGGGCGGCGGTGCGCACCTTGCCGAAGGACGACACCGTGGTCGCGATATCCATCACCACGGGCGGGCCCTCTGCCGCCGGAATCGCCGCGGCGATCGGGTTGGTGCCGAGCAGCAGGTCCGCGCTGCCCCAGGGCGCCATGTGATTGGCGCTGCCATTGGTGCCGTACAGCGCGATCAGGTTTTTCTCGGCCGCCATGGACACATAGGTCGCCGCCGCCCCGGCGTGGTTCGATCCGCGCGCGCCGACCCAGGCACAGCCCGATTCCAGCGCCTTGTCGATGGCAAGCCGCGTCGCGTACTGCACCACCAGGTGGCCCATGGCGTTGTCGCCGTCGACCACGGCGGTGGCGGGGGCTTCGGTCACGGTGGTGATATTGGGGGTGACGTTGATGCCGCCCGCCCTGATGCGTTTGACGTATTGCGCGAGGCGGAAAATGCCGTGGGTGTTGAACCCGGCGAGGTCGGAATCGACCATCAGCCGCGCGCAATCTGCGGCGTCAGCATCGGGCAGGCCGAGGCTGGTCAGCGCCCGGGCAATGAAATCGCGTAACTCGCCGGCGGGAAACCGCCGGGGTGCCGCAGAAGCGGCCGCCGTATCGGACATGTAAAGCCTCCCCCGTGATCGGGGCTGTTATCGGTATTCCTGTTGCGGCCACCTTAGCGTGCCGGGCGGGGGTCGCGCCAGCGGGCGATTCGGCGGGGCCGCAAAACCGGCGTCATCCCCGCGACGGCGGGAATGACAAACCGCCACGGCCCCTTTTCAATTCGCCGCCCGCGTGGTTATTGTTGCCCCAGCCTGTCACCGGGCGCGGGCGTGGTGAAATTGGTAAACACAAGGGACTTAAAATCCCTCGGCTTCGGCTTTGCCGGTTCAAGTCCGGCCGCCCGCACCAGCTTTGCCTGTGAAAGCGCCGACAGGGTGTCGGAGGCGTTGAGGGGGATGAATTAATCTGCCCCGTTTTCCGATATTTTCGCGTCGGTAGTTCGTGTTTTGTTCTTTTGCATGTTACGCTGGCGAGGCGTGTAACAGCAACGAGGAGGTAAACAGCGTCAGGGCGTCTTGGTCCGGGGTTCCGGGCGACGGCGTTTGGTGCGCGGCAGATGCAGTTCGGGTTTCCGCTTTCCGGAAACCGGTGTCCTGTCCCTTCGGGTGCATGGGGTCGTTTTACGAGTTTTCGTTTCCGGCGCCGTTTGGCGGGCGCATGACCGCCGGCGGGGTGCCCCGACGGATACCATGATGATCGAACAGCTCGTTCACCAGCATCTCCGCCAGTTCAAGCGCCTGGTCGGCATCGGCGCCGGCGACGGACTTGTCGTGTGGAAAAAGTGCGGGACAGTGAATGGTGGATATCCATTCGTTGTGACCGGGGTTTCTTGCGGGCTTGCTCAATACCGCTGTGACGGCGCTGCCGTCCGGCTGAGTCCCTTCGGGTGTATGGGGTTGTTTTCCGGCTTTGTGTTTTCCGCCCGCGTTGTCCATCAGCCCGTGTCGTCCATCAGCCCGCGTTGCCTATCAGGATGTCCCGTCGATGAACCCGTTCACCGCCGACAGGAAACCGTCCAGATCGTCCCACGGGATCATGTGGCCGACGGTGTCGATGCGCAGCGCGCGGCCGTCTTTCAGGGCGTCCACCACTTCCGCCGCGGCATCGTCCGTCACCATGCCGCCGTTCTCGGCATAGATCAGCAGGGTGCGGCAGCTTATGTCCGGCAGCAGGGCGTGGACGTCTTCGGTGGCGAAGTATTCGAAGCTTTTGGCGACCGCCGTCTTGTCGCAGGTCGGCATCCATTCCGATCGCAGCGCGAGCTGTTCGGGCGTCCAGTTGCGGAGGTTCGGCGCCGAGGCATCCGGCGGCTCGCCGCGGGCCGCCGCGTCGATGCCGTCGAGCCACCACTGGACCGATCCGCCCAGCGGGGGGCGTCCCGGACCGGAAAGCGGCGGATCGGCGACGATCAGGCTGCCGACCAGGTCGGGCCGCATTGCGGCGAGCTTGATCGCGATCCGGCCGCCCATCGAATGGCCGAGGACGATCGGGTTATCGAGGCCGAGGGCCTCGATCAGGCCGGCTGCGTCCGTCGCGTAATCGTCGAGCGTGTAATCGAGGTCGGGGCCGCCGGCAGACAGGCCGCGTCCGCGATTGTCGATCACGATGACCCGCCGGAACACCGCGAGATGCCGGGCGACGAATTCCCAGGTGATCGCCGGATTGACGATGCCCGGTATCAGGACGAGGGCGGGGGCAGGGTCCGCCCCGGCGGATTCGAGGTCGGGCCCGTCGATGTCGAGATAATGCAGGCGGATTCCGTTGGTGATCATGTGCCGGCCGGCGGTCATGGCGGGCGCGAACGGCGGCGCGGGTGAAGGCGTCATGGGCGGCGGTGCGCGGCTGGATGTTTTCTTGCGGTCATAGCGGTCTCCCTGCGGCCGGCATGTCCCGGACCCTGAACAGGTACGGGACAGTCTGATGGAACCCTATTTGATCGCGCGGGACGGCGCGATGCAAGGGGTGGGGCCGTCCTGCCGGTCGAAAAACAGCTTTCGGATTTGACTCCTTAAATCCGATTGAATATAACGACGATAAGAAAGATCGGAGTTAAAAACGTGAGCCTCTACGGAACGAACGTCGAATACGGCCTTCACTGCCTGCTGTACCTGGTCGACCAGCCGGAAGGCGCCGCTGTCAGCAGCCGCGACCTCGCCGAGTTCCAGGGAGTGTCGCCCTCGCTGGTCGCGAAAATCTTCACCGGGCTGCAGAAGGCCGGAATCGTGGAATCGGGCGAGGGCATTCGCGGCGGCTTCCGGCTGGCGAAGCCGCCGGGCGATATCACCGTGTTCGATGTTGTCCGCGCGGTGGACGGCGACAAGCCGCTGTTCCGGTGCCGCGAAATCCGTGCCAATTGCATCCTCTATGCCGACGACCCGCCGGCCTCGGCGACACGCGGCGTGTGCGGCATCCATGCCGTGATGCTCGACGCGCAGGAACGCATGTTCGATGCGCTGAAGGCCCGCACCCTGGCGAGCCTCGCCGCCGAGGTCGATGAAAAAGTACCGGCCAGATTCGTCTCGCAGAAAAAGAAATGGTTCGAGGACCGCGACGAACTGCGCCGCACCCCGGCGCGCCTGCGGTCGCAACGGAAAAGGAAAAGCACATGACCAGTATCCTTGTTGTCGGCGGCGGCTTCGCCGGCGTTTCGGCCGCCGTCGTCGCGGCGGACGAGATTCGCAGCCACAAGGCCGATGCCGCCGTCACGCTGGTCTCCGAGACCGACCAGATGACGATCCGGCCGCGGCTGTATGAGAAAAATCCCGAAACCCTGCGCGCGCCGATCCGCCCGGCGCTGGATGCCGCGGGCGTCGCCTTCGTCGAAGGCGCGGTGGCCGCCATCGATACCGGCACGCGGTCCGTGACGCTGAAAGACGGCAGGTCCCTCTCCTATGACCGGCTGATCCTCGCGACGGGAAGCGAATTGCCGCCGCTACCGGTGCCGGGCGTCGCCGACCATACGTTCAATATCGACAGCTACGACGGCGCGGTGGCGTTCGACAGGCAGCTGCAGGCTGTCGCCAAAGACCCCGGAGCGCCCGGTCACGACACCTATGTCATTGTCGGCGGCGGCATGACCGGCATCGAACTTGCCGCGGAAATGCGCAACCGCATAGCCCAGCATGGCGGCGACGACGCGGCGGCAGCGGCGAAGGTGATCCTGGTCGAGATGGCCGACGTCATCGGGCCGGAGTTCGGCGACAACCCGCGCCCGGTGATCGATACCGCCCTTGCCGAAGCGGGCGTCGAACAGCGCCTCGGGTGCCGGGTCACCGGCTTCGATGCGGCGGGCGTGACGCTGGAGGGCGGCGACCGGATCGACGCGGCGACGGTGGTGGTCACGGTCGGCCTCCGCGCCAACGGGCTGACGGCGCAGATACCGGGCGAACGCGATGACCTCGGGCGTCTGGCGGTCGGCGACGACCTGAAAGTCGCCGGGCTGGCGGATGTCTATGCCACCGGCGATGTCGCCCGCGCCCGGGTGGACGATGCCGGCAATTACGCGCTGATGTCGTGCCAGCATGCGCGCACGATGGGCAAGTATGCCGGTCTCAACGTGGTGCGCGACCTGCTGGGCGAGGCGCCGCGCCCCTATCGCCAGCCGGACTACACCACCTGCCTCGACCTCGGCAATTCCGGCGCCGTGTTCACCACCGGGTGGGAGCGCGATGTCCAGAAAACCGGCGCCGAGGCGAAGGAGCGCAAGACAATGATCAACACCCAGTGGATCTACCCGCCGACGGGCAGTGCCGACGAGGTTTTCGCCGCCCTGCGCATCGACGAGCGGGGACGCTAGGCCCCGCGGTTTTGCGGGGGCGTCTAGCCGTCGAGCGGTGTGAGCCTGCCGGCAAGGTCCGCCTTGAGCACCTTGCCGACACCGCTTTTCGGCAGGTCGTCGACGAAGAATATCTCGCGCGGCAGCTTGTAGCGCGCGAGGTGTTCGCCGCACCATTTCAGCAGGGCCCCGGCATCGGCCTCGCCGGTGGCGCCGGGCCGGGCGACGACGAAGGCGGCGATCTCCTCGCCGAAGGCTTTGGACGGCCAGGCGACCACGGCGGATTCGATCACCGTGTCGTGCAGGCTGAGGACATGTTCGATTTCTGCCGGGTAAATGTTCACCCCGCCGCGGATGATCATGTCCTTGGCGCGGCCTGCGAGATAGAGGTATCCGGCCTCGTCCCGCCAGCCGAGATCGCCCGGATAGTACCAGCCGCCGCGAAACGCTTCCCGGCTCGCCTCTTCGTCGTTGTAATAGCCGGTCGCCGTGCCCGGATGCCGGTAGCGGATGCGCCCGACCCCGCCCGGCGGCAGCGGCGCATCGTCTTCGCCCGCGATGTCTATTTCGGCGCCGAATACCGGCCGGCCGACGGAGGCCGCCGCTTCCGGCGGGTCGTCCCAGAACAGGCAGGTCGCCCCGCCGCCGTCGGTCGATCCGTAAAAGTTCAGGTAATAGGGAGACACGTTGCGCATCAGGGCCTCGCGTTCCTCGGCATGGAGGATCGCGCCGGTGGAAAACAGCATGTCGAGCCCCGGCATCAGAAGCTTGCCGTCGTCGCGCGGCGGCAGATCGAGCACACGGCGCAGCAGGGTCGGCACCAGGAACATCTTGGTCGCCCCGTGGGCCTCGCCGAAGGCGAGAAGATCGGGCATCTCGTAGGGCGGCGGGAACAGCAGCGCCGTCCCGCCCGCATATACCGAACACATCGAATAGCCCCGGCTGCCGCCGAAATAGAGCGGGGTCGCGCAGAGGTAACGCGTACGCTCCGAGAACCCGAGCGTGACGAAATAGATCATGAACCGGGCAAAGAACTGGTCGTGGGTGATCAGCGGCCCCTTGGGAATGCCCGTCGTACCCGACGACAGGGCGAGCAGCAGCGGCGGATCGCCGTCCGCAAGCGCGGTCGCGGCCGGGTCAGCGCTGGCGATGCCTTCCGCCCAGGCCTTGTCATTGCGGACCGAAATCCAGTCGCCGGCGACGTCGGCGAATGCGTCGTCCGGTTCCGACAGCACGAGGCGCGGGCGGAAGAATTCGGCGAGGCGGGATTTTTCCTCGACCGTCCAGCGCCAGTCCATGGGCAGCGCCGCGGCGCCGATACGGGCAAGCGCAAACAACGCGGCGAGGTGCTCCGGCGTATCCTTCAGATTGACCCCGACGATATCGTCCCGGGCAACCCCGAGCGCGGACAGGTGCGCCGCCCGCCTGCACACCATGTCGCGGAACGCGGCATGGCTGATGGTCTCGTCGGGGGTGACGACGGCGGGCACGCCGGGCCGCCGCGATGCGTTCCGGTCAAGAGCTTCTGCGAGGTTCATGGGCCCATGATAACGATTGGCGCTCGTTTGACCATGCCGGTGAAGACCGCTTTCTACGCCGCCGAATCCAGCTCCTTCGGGCGGGTGAAGCCGATCAGGCGGCCCTGGCCGGGATAGACATCCTTCCACGCATCGACCGCGAAATCGAACACGGTAAGGGCGGCGGTCGGATACTTCCCGAACGGGTTCGCAGATACGACGCCGCTGCCGATCAGGCCGAGCGCCAGGGTGAGAATGCCCGGATTGTGGCTGATGACGATGGCGCTTTCATGGGCATCGTCGATGGCCTGGACGGTGTCGAGCAGGGTGCGCGGCGCCGGGTGATATAATTCGGGCCGCATTTCTTCCGCGGTGCCGCTGTCCAGCGCATCGCGCACCAGGTCCCAGGTTTCCTGCATACGGCGAGCCGGCGAGCACAGGGCGATTGACGGGGCGTATCCCAGATTCCGCATATAGCGGCCCATCAGCGGCGCCGAACGCCTGCCACGGCGGGAAAGCGGCCGGTCGAAATCATCCTGCGCCGGGTTGTCCCAGCCGGATTTCGCGTGCCGAAGGAGATACAGACGTTTCATGCAAGCTTCGGAAACGTGAGAAAGACCAAGACGATTAGTATAGTTTGACGACAGTTCGGTGACACCCTCCCGGTTTGCCGGAAAATAAAGATTTGCATTGCGACCGGAATATTGTGGCAGCTGCCCCATTGCCATATTCCGGCCGAACCGGCAAAACGACCCTTTCGTACACAAACAACTCAGCCGAAGAGCATGGCGGACCTGACAAAAAAATACGACGTACTCGTGATCGGTGGCGGAAATGCGGCGCTTTGTGCCGCTATCAGCGCGCGTCTCGAGGGCGCATCTGTGCTGGTGCTGGAACGCGCCGAGAAATTCTACCGGGGCGGCAATACGCGCCATACCCGGAACATGCGCTGCGCCCATGACGCGGCCACCGATACCCTGACCGGGCCCTATCCCGAAGACGAACTCTTCGAAGACCTGCTGCGCGTCACCGAAGGCGAGACCGACGAGGAACTCGCCCGTCACATGATCCACGAATCGAAGGACATGCTGAACTGGATCGTCGAGCAGGGCGTGCGGTTCCAGCCGCCGCTCGGCGGTACCCTGGGCCTGGGGCGGACGAACTCGTTCTTTCTCGGCGGCGGCCGCGCGATGCTCAATGCGCTCTACAACACGGCGGCGCGGATCGGCGTCGACGTGCTGTATGAGGCAGAGGTGACGTCAATGGATATCCAGGACGGGATGTTCCTGTCCGCGACGGCGCGCATAAACGGCAAGGACGAGACCATCCGCGCAGGCGCGCTGGTCGCGGCGGCCGGCGGGTTCGAATCCAATATCGACTGGCTGAAGGAATACTGGGGCGAGGCCGCCGGCAATTTCCTGATCCGGGGCACGGCCAACAATCAGGGGACGATCCTGAAAATGCTGCTCGACAACGACGTCCAGCAGATCGGCGATCCGACCCAGTGCCATGCGGTGGCGATCGATGCGCGGGCGCCGAAATACGATGGCGGGATCATCACGCGGCTGGACTGCGTCGTTTTCGGCATCGTCGTGAACAAGCATGCCGAGCGGTTCTACGACGAAGGCGAGGATATCTGGCCGAAACGCTATGCCATCTGGGGGCGCCTGGTCGCCGCACAGCCGGACCAGATTGCCTATATCGTGTTCGATCAAGATTCCCTGCACCGTTTCATGCCGTCGCTGTTTCCGCCCATCAAGGCGGATACCATCGGCGAACTGGCCGCGGCGCTGGAAATTCCGGTGGAGACGCTGGAAAAGACCGTCACCGATTTCAATGGCGGAGTGGTCGACGGCACGTTCGATCATACGATTCTCGACGACTGCCATACCGAGGGCCTCGAGCCGCCGAAGACCCACTGGGCGCGGCGCATCGAGACGCCCCCTTACTATGCCTATCCGGTACGGCCGGGCATCACGTTTACCTATCTCGGCACGCGCGTGAACAAGGAAGCGCGGATGATCATGAATGACGGCAAACCTGCCGCGAACATGTTCGCCGCCGGGGAAATCATGTCCGGCAACGTCCTCGGAAAGGGATATGCCGCCGGGATCGGGATGACGATCGGCAGCGTCTTTGGCCGGATTGCGGGCAGGGAGGCCGCGAACAATGCACGGAACTGACACGCTCACCGAAGCCGACCGTCTGATGACGGTCTGCAATTCCTGCCGCTACTGCGAAGGGCTCTGCGCCGTCTTTCCGGCCATGATCATGCGCCGGGAATTTCCCGACGGCGATCTCAACTATATGGCCAACCTGTGCCACGGCTGCGGCGCGTGTTTCTATGACTGCCAGTTCGCCCCGCCGCACGAATTCAATGTCAACGTGCCGAAGGTAATGGCCCAGGCGCGCGCCGAATCCTACCAGGCCTATGCCTGGCCGCGGGCGTTTTCCGGCCTATTCGCGCGCAACGGGCTCGCGATCAGCATCATCGCGGCCCTGAGCGTCGCGATCTTTATTCTCGGATTTGCGGCCGCAAACGATCCGGCGGTGCTCTATGGCACGCATACCGGGCCGGGCGCGTTCTATGTACTGATGCCGCATAACGCCATGGTGGTTCAGTTCGGGGCGGCGTTCCTTTACGCGATCGTCGCAACGGTCATGGGCGCCCGGATGTTCTGGCGCGATATCGGCGAGCCGGGCTCCACCCTCCGCGCGCCGCAGCCGCTGTGGCAGGCCCTCAAGGATGCCGGAAAACTGCGCTATCTCGATGGCGGCGGCGCAGACTGCACAGCGGACGAGAACGCGACCCCGGATCACCGGCGTTTCTACCATCACTGCACCTTCTACGGCTTCATGCTGTGCTTCGCCGCGACCTCGGTGGCGACCCTCTATCACTACCTGCTGGGCATGGAAGCACCCTATCCCTGGTATGACGCACCCGTCGTGCTGGGCACGATCGGCGGGATCGGGCTGCTGATCGGACCTGTCGGCCTGCTGCGCGCCAAATGGAAACGCGATCCGGACATGCAGGACACCGAACGTTTCGGCATGGACGTCGCCTTCCTCGCGATGCTGTTCATGACCAGCCTGACCGGCCTGGCATTGCTGTTCCTGCGCGATACCCCGGCGATGGGTATCCTGCTGGCGCTGCATCTGGGCGTTGTGTTCAGCCTGTTTATCACCATGCCGTACGGCAAGTTCGTGCACGGGATTTACCGGTTCATGGCGCTGGTGCGCTATGCCCGGGAAAGCCATACGACCGCCTGAGCCGGATCGTGACCAAGAGTTTGTGACGCCGGCGATTTTTGCTGATATCGTCTGAGCACAAGAAAAGCAGCGGGCGGAACGAAACACATGCAAACGGCTATTCCAGCTATCTTCATGCGCGGCGGGACGTCCCGCGGGCTGTATTTCAACAAGGCCGACCTGCCGGAAGACCGGTCCCTGTGGGACGGCATTCTGCTCGCCGCGTTCGGCTCGCCGGATCCGCGCCAGGTTGACGGGGTCGGCGGCACGACCTCGGTCACCAGCAAAACCTGCATCATCTCGCCGTCAGAACGCGAAGACTGCGATGTCGATTATTTTTTCGCCCAGGTATCCGTCAATGACGCCTCGGTCGATTACGGCCCGACCTGCGGCAACATGCTGGCCGGCGTCGGGCCTTATGCCATCGAGACCGGCATGGTGGCCGCCGAAAACGGCGAAACGCGGGTGCGCATCCATCAGGTGAATACCGGCGGCAAGGTCGAAGCGGTCATCCAGACCCCGGACGGGCATGTCGAGTTCGAGGGCGATACCGCGATCGACGGCGTCCCCGGAACGGGGGCGCCTATCCTCCTCAACTTCATGGACGCAATCGGCTCCTACACCGATCAGCTGTTTCCGACCGGCAAGACGATGGAGCAGATTGACGGTATCGATGTCACACTTGTCGATGCGGCGATGCCGGTGATGATCCTGCGCGCCGCGGATATCGGCAAGACAGGGTACGAGACCGCCGCCGAGCTGAACGCCGATGACGCGTTTTTTGCGCGTGTCGAGCAGATGCGCCGCGAAGCGGGCAGGCGCATGGGGCTGGGCGATGTTTCGGGCATGGTGGTGCCGAAAATCATCATCGCGGCACCGCCGCGGAGCGACGGAAACATCGCGTCGCGTTATTTCGTGCCTGACAAAACCCATGAGACCCATGCGATTACCGGCGGTATCGCGCTTGCCTATGCCTGCCTCGCGGCAGGAACGGTGGTTCATCCGCTGGCCCGGCCGGTGGAAGCCGGGGGGCGGCCGAAATTTTCGATAGAACATCCGGTCGGACAGCTTCACCTGACGCTGACGCTGAAAGATGACGGAGCGGGACCGGAAATCGAAGCTGCCGGCATCGTCCGGACCGCCCGGATGATCATGCAGGGCGGGGTCATGATCCCGGAACGGGTGCTGCCGCGAGAAAAGGTGGCTGTTGGCGCCTGAACCGGACGGATTAGAATTATAAAATCACAATGATAAATACCGGAGGAATACGCAGAATGAAGACACATCTCATTACAAAAGGCGCGACACTGGCGTTGGCCGGGTTCGCGCTGACCCTTGGCGCGGTCGCGACGCCGGCAAAAGCTGCCGATTTTGCCGGCAAACAGATTGAATGGCTTATCCCCTACGGCACGGGGGGCGGGTCCGACCGATGGGCGCGCTTTTATGCGCCACGGCTTCAGAAAAACATCCCCGGACAGCCGACCATCGCGATCAAGAACATGCCGGGTGCGAGTTCCACAAAGGGGACCAACTACTTCGCCCGCAAGGCGACAACCGACGGGCTGACGATGCTCGGCACGTCCGGATCCACCCAGTTTCCGTTTCTGCTGGATGACCGCCGCGTCCAATACGACTACGCGGACTGGGAGGTGATCCTTGCCACGCCGGTCGGCGGCGTCGTGTATGTAAACCCCTCACTCGGTGTTAAAGCGGCAACCCCGGAAGGTATGAAACAACTTCAGAAGGCGAAGCTGAAATTCGGCTCGCAGGGCGCAACCTCGCTCGACCTGGTGCCGCTTCTCGCGTTCGATATCCTCGGCCTCAACGTGAAGCCTGTCTTCGGCATGAAGGGCCGCGGGCCGTCCCGCCTTGCGTTCGAACGCGGCGAAGTGCGCATCGATTACCAGACAACGCCCGCGTTCATAAAACGCGTCACGCCGCTTGTGGAAGCCGGCAAGGCCGTCCCCCTGATGACCTGGGGCATGCTCGACGAGAAGGGCGATCTGGTGCGCGATCCGACCTTCCCGGACCTGCCGCATGTCGGCGAAGTGTATGAGCGCATGCACGGCAAGAAACCGAAGGGTCCGGCCTGGAATGCCTGGCGTACCTTTATGGCGGCCGGCTATCCGGCGCAGAAGATGATCTTCGTCAAGAAGGGCACGCCCAAGGATATCCTCGATACCCTGCGCAAGGCCGCGGCAGACACGATAAACGAGCCGGGCTTTGCAGAAGCCGCCGCCAAAGCGCTCGGCGATTATCCGCAGGCCGTTGGGGCGAAGGCTGAAGTCCTGAAGAAGGTGGCGACTACAGTGTCGCCTGAATCGAAAGCCTGGGTGAAAGCCTGGCTGAAACGGCGATTCAACGCCGTACCTTGAGGCATCCGAAGCCAGAGTAACGTAGCGCGGGGCCGCCGGCGAAGACCGGCGCCCCGCCGTCACGATGAGGACGGGGGAACAGGATGCTCGAAGCACTTTCGGCGGCGCTGATTGAAATCACGAGTGGTCAGCATCTGATCTACCTCCTGGCCGGGGTCGCCATGGGCCTCGCGGTCGGCATATTCCCGGGGCTTGGCGGTATTGTCGGGCTCTCTATTCTTCTGCCGTTTCTATACGGCATGGACCCAACCTCCGCGCTATCGATGCTGGTCGGGCTTGTCGCGGTTATTCCGACATCCGATACATTCACCTCTGTTCTGATGGGGATTCCGGGATCCAGCGCCTCCCAGGCGACCGTGCTCGACGGTTTCCCGCTCGCCAAGAAAGGCGAGGGCGCGCGGGCGCTGGGTGCCGCTTTCTCCGCCTCGCTTTTCGGGGGGCTGATCGGCGCGGTCATCCTTACCTTTGTCATCGTCGTCGCCCGCGATGTCATCCTGCTCTTCACATCGGCCGAACTTTTCATGCTGACCATCCTCGGTCTGTCGATGGTCGGCGTTCTGGCCGGCGGCAATATGGCCAAGGGCCTGCTGGCATGCGGTCTCGGCCTGATGTTCGGCGCGCTTGGCGGCGCGCCCGCGACCGGCGAATACCGGATGACGCTGGGAAATCCCTATCTTGGGGACGGACTGCCGCTGGTGGTGATCGGTCTCGCCATGTTTGCCGTGCCGGAGATCATCGATTTGCTGCGTGCCGGCGGATCGATTTCACGCAGTCAGACCCTCGGGCATGGATGGGTTCGCGGCCTGAAGGATATGTGGGCGTATAAATGGCTGTGCGTGCGCTGTGCCGGCATCGGCTGCCTGATCGGGGCGCTGCCCGGGCTGGGCGGCAGCGTCGTCGACTGGATCGCCTATGGTCATGTGAAGCAGACGGCCAAGGATAAATCCCGGTTCGGCAAGGGCGACATCCGCGGCGTCCTCGCGCCGGAAAGCGCCAACAACGCCAAGGAAGGCGGCGGATTGATTCCCACCCTGCTGTTCGGCATCCCCGGTTCGGGATCGATGGCGGTATTTATCGGCGGCATGGTGCTGATCGGGCTGGAGCCCGGCCCGTCCATGGTCGAAGGCCAGCTCAACCTCACCTATGTGATCATCTGGTCGCTCGCGCTGGCAAACGTAATCGGCGCCGGTGCGTGCCTGTTTCTGTCCAGGTATGTCGCGATGCTGACCACCATCCGTTACACGTACCTGGCGCCGTTCATGATCATGGTGATCTGTTTCGCGGCCTTTCAGGCGCAGCGCGACCTTGGCGATCTGATCACGCTGTTTGTCGTCGGGCTGCTGGGTATATTGCTGAAACGGTTCGGCTGGCCGCGTCCGGCTTTTCTTATCGGCTTCGTTCTCGCCGATCAGTCCGAAACGTATCTTTACCAGGCGGTGCAGTTCTACGACTGGGATTTCCTGCTGCGGCCCGGCGTTCTGATCATTGCCGCGATCACGGCGGTGTCCGCCTGGGTCGGCGCCCGCAACGCGCCCACCGGCGAGACCGATGCCGAGGCGGCAATCGCCCTGAAAGCCAATAACATGCGTCCGCAGGCATGGTTCGCAACCGCGGTTTTCGCGTTCTTCGCCTGGGGACTGATCGATGGACTGGGGCAGTCGTTCATCGGCGGGATCTATACAATCGGCATCGGCGTCACGATGCTGCCGATTGCCGCGTATCTGGTCTATGTTACCTGGTCCAACAATATCGCGCATTCCGTGAACTACGATCACGAGGTGGAAGGCGATCACCTGCAGGGTGCCGATATCCCGGGGCTGTGGCACTATGTTCTCTGGCTTGCCGCCTTTCTCGTCTCGGTCGTTCTGATCGGATTCTGGCTCTCCATAATCGGTTTTTTCATCATTTTCCTGCGGGTCAAGTCCGATGCGTCCTGGATACGGATCGCCGCGATGACGACAGGAGGCGTCGGGTTCGTGACAGCCCTTGCCTGGATCATGGTTCTGGATTTTCCGAGAGGTCTGCTGCAGGACGCCTTCACGTTGCCCTGGCCGATCGGCTGAATTCCGCGGATTTCCGGATCGTTCATCTTCCGTTCAGGTTACCTCCGGCAACATCCTGCCGCGGTATGCAGGTATGCGCGCGGCGGTTGCGCCCCCGGACCGGTGGGTGCAGAATAGACGAGGGTAAGGCTGGCTACACATAATTAGTGGCTGTATTTTTTGGGGGGCACCAAATGACACAGATTTCCATATGGAATTTCCGTCGATTCCTGTTTGCGGCGATATTCGTTGTTCTGGCGGGCGCCGTTTCGCTGTCAACGATGCGGATCGCGCATGGCGCGGGTTTTGCCGACAGTGTCGGCGACAAGACGACCATCAAGCTCAAGGATATCCCCGGTGTCGGCAGCGTTCTCACGAAACTGAAGCTCGGCAAACTCGCGAACGCGGACATGGCGGGCGTCGCCGCCACGGAAGATACGATTTCCGGGTTTGTGAATTTTTTCGCGATGCGGTGGAATCTTCTCGTCTTCAAGGGCGGTACCGAGACCTATTTCGCGATGGAGCCCCTGAGCGCGACCGGGAAACCCAGTACGCCCAAGCTCAGCGATTTTTTCAAAGTCCCCGGCATTGAAGTCACCGACATGCTGACCTTTGACCGGATGGTCTGGGTGATCGCCGCGCGCGGTGTCGAACTTGAACAGAACAAGCTGCCCGCCGCGGCGAAGGCCATGTTCTCCCCCTATTTCGACGACAATGCCGCCTTCGAGGTGAGCCTCGACCAGGGCCTCACTTTCATGGCGATGTCGGATATCGGCAAGCTGAAGCCCCTGAAGGACGCGATTGAGGCGATCGGTGGTAAATCCAGTAAGGCGCTGTTCAAGTCCCAGCTGAGCACCGGTGTGCTGAGTTCCGTGATGGACGGCAAGACGCCGTCGGTGACGGCGAGTTTTCTCGCCGCCCTGCCGCCGATTCGCCCGAAGATCGGCAAGAAAATCGAGATTCCTGCGACCTTCACCGTCGGCCTGAAAGCCGAATTCGATCTTGCGGAGGCATCGACAAAATTCGGCTATTTCCTCGAAGCGGGCGATGTGCCCTTCGCCTATCCGGATATCGCCAAGAAAAAGGTCGCGACCGCCAAGACCACGATGGATATCGAGGTCGCGATGGCGCTTGAAGGCGGCAAACCTACCTTCACGATCGCGGGGACGATGTTCAAGGGGTAGAAGGGCGCCTTCAAGAAGGCCTTCGGTCTGCCCTTTATCGATCTCCAGGATTACACGATGGCGTTCGAGATCAAACCGGACGCGGTTGCCATCGGCATCGGTGCCGGCGGGCGATTCTATGACAACAATATCGTCACTTTTGCCGCGGTGCAGGTGCCGGCCGCGACGTCGGGAATCCCGATTCCCGAGCAGATCAAATTCATGGTCTCGCCGACCAACCCGAAAGACATAGCGTCGCTCAGCCTGAAAGACCTGACCGCCGCGTTCGCCGACCTCACCAATGCCGTGACGGGATCGAAAATTCCACGCCCGCCGCTCCCTGACGATTTCGTCAGAATTGGCGGCGTGAAGACAGGCGAGGGGCCGTTTATCGACGTTTCGCTCAGCCTGGGGCTTGATGCCGGGCTCGAGATGGCGGGCAATCTGGTTGTGTTCGGCACCAGGATGGGTGAGGTCGAGACCGCGGTCATCAAGCCGACCCACGGAATCGAGATCAAGGCCACGAGCGAGGCAAACCTGCCGATCGATATCATCAAGCTGCCAAAGGGCGAGGTCGATATCGCGATCACGGTCGAGAATATCGCCGACCCGCATGTCCGTATCAAAACCGAGACCGTTTCGCTGCTGGGCTCGGGCGGCAGTTTCGAACTGTCGATCGACAAGAGGGCGCAGGTCGCCATTGTCGAGGGAGCGGCGCCGTTCGGTCTGTTCGATGCGTCGCTTGTTCTCGAAAGTTCGACGCAGAGCCTCGAGAATGCCGGCTTTACCGCAACGGGCATTATCGAGGGCAACTTCTTCAACCGGTTTGCCGATGGCATCCAGACCGCGACCGCCGATTTCAGCCGTGGTGTCGAAACCGCCGTTTCCGGTATGAACCGCGAACTGCATGTCGCGTCGGACCGTATTCAGAAAGCGAAGATCGACAAGTCCAAGGCCGTCGGCGACCTGGAACGCGCCCGGAAATCCGACTATTCCGAGTTTAACAAGGCCAAGGCAGAGGTCGACAAGCTCAAAGGCAAGTACGACCGGGAAAAACGGAAATGCAGCCCCAAGCCCTGGGATTGGGACCACTGCGTCGCCGCAGGATCTCTCTGGACCGCGTTGAAAGTTGCCCGTGGCGTGCTGGACCTGGCGCAGACCGTCGTTGACGAATTTCTCAAAGGGACCGGCAAGGTTCTGAGCGCCGTCATCGACGGGCTGAACAAGACCATCAATACCTTCGGCAAGGTTCTCGCCGCCGCGAGCGACGCACTGAGCACGGCCATGGTGACCTTCGGCAATGCGATCGAGTTTGCCGGGAAATTCGCCGGTCAGGCGCTGTCCGCCATCGCCGATATTTTCGATATTGAGAAGCTCTGGATGAAGGGCAAGCTCGCCGTCCTCAGCGCCAGCCAGAAGGGGCAATTGGGAATCGAATATACCCTGCTTGGCGCCGAGTATCTGAAAGACATCAACTGGGATTTCAGCGTCCCCGTTGAGAAGGTATTCGAGGTCTTCGTTCCGGGGGCCGATAGTGGCGGCGGAAGCAAGGGCAAAGCCGCCGGGTTGCCCGGCAAAGCGCCTGCGCCCGTCAAGGTGGCCGGTAGTTTCACATTTGATCCGGTGACCAGCCAGCAGGCGCGGAACTATTCCGAATCCCTCATCGAGGCGGGGAAGCTGAAGGCGACCGCCGTGCCGTTCGACCCCGGCATGTGCGAGACACATCCCTATGCCCTGGATGAACACCTGAAGCTGGTGAGCAGCGAACTGACTGCCATGTCCTGGCGGGCGCGGAATGCGGAGGTCTATAAATATGTGACGGCCATGGAAGCGAGCGCCGCATTCCGGGGACTGGGGGATGGTGCGCCTGCAAATCCGGCGAACTGGGTCAAAGTCAACAGGGGCGGCCGCATTCCGTCGAACGCCATCAGCGGCGGCTCCGAGCCCGGTCGCTCAAGGCTTTATGTCTGCCGGTCCAACTACAAGGGAAACTGGGCAAGCGGCAAGGTCGTTGCCGGCTATTGCAATATCGGGTTCTACGGCAAGGAACATCGCCAGAGCACCTATGACGTTCTGGTTGGCGACAGCAAACGGATCGGCTGGACCACCTCTTCCAGCCGCAGCGCGGCGATGTATGTCGGCAAGGAAGGCAAGGGCAATGTCTATGTCTGCCGCGCCGGTTACAACAAGGGAACGCATCCGGGCAAGATCGCGCCGAATGGCAACTGCTATATCGGCTATGGCGGCAAGGAGCGGAAGTTCTCCAAGGGCAAGTACGAGGCGATGACCGTGAACCGCAGCGGGCTTCATGATTACACCGGGCTGGTCAATCAGTACAAAGCCGCGAAGACGTCGGTTGCGGAGCGCGAAAGCGCGGCCAAATACAAACGTCAGGGGCAGATACTGTCCGGGATTGCCGCCGAGCTGAAGAAAGCGCCGAATGGCGGTGCTCCCCGCAATGAGGTTGAGCGGAACTACAAATCGCGGCCCTCAGACCTCAAGGAACAGCTTGATCCTGTATTCCTGGGCAACCAGGAAAGAGAACTTCGCGAAATGCAGGCGAATCTCCTGAAGCTGCAGAAAGATCCTGCCAGTCCATGCGGTCAGGCGATCCAGGACGCGGGCATCAAACCTGCACCGAAGAGAACGGGCGGCGGCGGTTTTGCCGGCATGTCTGCGCTGAAGCAAATCAATCAGCAGGCCGCGGCCGCCGTGCAGCAGGCGATGGAGCAAAGCGCGACGGCCGTCGCCGCGGCGACGGCCGCCCGGGCGCTTCAGGACAAGCAGGCGGCGGAACGCGAAAAGCAGCGGGCAGAATATAAGAAAAAACGCCTCCTCGCGTTTACCGCCAAGCTGAACAAGCGCCAGGCGCTGATCGAAAAGAAGGCGGCAGAATCCGTGAAGGTCCGCGCGGCCCGCAGCCGGATCGTGGAGAAAAAGGTTGCGAGGTCGGCAGCTGCGTCCAGGGGTGCGGAACTTGCGGCGAACAAGGCGCGGCAGTCAGTAGAGAAGAAGGGGCCGCAGAGCACGGCGCTTGCAAATCTGAACCAGAACCAGCGTGCCGCTTTTGCGCGGGAATGGGAGCAGAAGAAGGCGGCGCCGAAAAAAGCAGGCGGCGGCGGTACGTTGACCGCAGATCAGATCGCAAAGCGCCAGGCGCGGATGGCGAAGCGCCTCGCCAATGTTGCCGGAATGAACGATCAGCAGAAAAAGGCGTTCGCGGTCGCCTTTGCAAAAGCGCGCGCACAAGGCAGGGCGGAGATGCTAAAGTCTGCGCCCGTCAGTCGCACGTCCAATCTCGGTCAGGCGCCCGCCGGTCAGGAAGCGGCTGATCCGCCGGATCGGGCCGGGGTGAATACGAAAATGCTGCGACAGCTGAAGACGCTGAAAGCCCTGGCCCAGTAGCCGGAACCAGATCGACCGGTCATCCCGTTCGTCCTTTTCAGAAGGACGGGCGGGGTCGTCCGGTGGATTTACAAAGGACGATCGGCACTTTCCGATGATCGAGGTCAAAAACCTTATATTCGAGTACCCGACAAAACGGGCGCTGCATGATGTATCCTGCGTGATCAAAACGGGCAGCATAACGGCGCTGGTCGGCCCGAACGGTGCCGGTAAAACGACGCTGATCCGCTGTATTGTCGGTCTGCACGGACCGTTTTCGGGTCAGGTACTGTTCGACGGCGTCGATGTTCACGAACATCCGCGCGACTGTCACCGCCGCATGGCCTACCTGTCCGATTTCTTCGGGGTCTACGAGCAGCTTACCGTGCGCCAGTGCCTGACCTATACCGCGCGCGCCTATGGCGTATCGGGCGATCAGGTCCGGACCGTCGTCGAAGCGGCGGCCGAGCGTCTGAAGCTGACCGACCGGATGCGCGAGAAAGCCGGGGCATTGTCACGCGGTCTGCGTCAGCGCCTCGCTATCGCACAGGCGATCGTGCACGAACCGGAATTTCTGGTGCTGGACGAACCCGCCTCCGGTCTGGATCCCGAAGCGCGTCAATCGTTGTCTATGTTGCTGATCGGTCTGCGCGATGCCGGTATGACGCTACTGGTATCGTCCCACATCCTCGCCGAACTGGAGGGGTACTGCACGGACATGCTGATCATGCGCGAGGGGCGCATCATCGATTCCCGCCAATTGGCGGGCGATCTGACCGACGCACGGCGCCTGCGGATAGATCTGGCGGCACCGAGCGGGACTATCCTCGCCCTGCTGGAGGAGATCCCCGGCGTTGCCCAGGTTTCCGTCTCCGAGGATGTGACGACGTTGTTGTTCAGCGGCGATATGACGGCGCAGCAGGCGCTGCTCCGGAGACTCGTGGAGGCCGGCGAGCCGGTCGCGGGCCTGCGGGAAGACCGCATTGCCCTGCAGGACGCCTATATCGCGCAGATCCATGAATACGATGCGGGAAAGACCACTCGATGAAGGACGACAGGTCATGAGGGGCAATCCCGAATTCATCCGGAATCTGTGGCTGGAATTTACCCTTCACCGGGTGCTGGTGATGCCCGCCGTCATCGGCATCCTGTTCCTGCTGATGTACCTCGTGAACGGACAGCAGCTGGATGGTGCGACGGCGGTCGCCGCTGCATTCCTGTTCTCCGCGATCATTTTTATCTGGGGCACGCGTGTCGCGGCGGAATCGGTGATCCAGGAAATCAATGCCCGTACATGGGATACCCAGCGTATGTCGGCGATGGGTCCGTGGGGCATGGCGTGGGGCAAACTGTTCGGTTCCACCATTTTCGTCTGGTATGGCGGGCTGATCTGCATGGGGCTGTACTGGATGTCCTATATCGACATCCTGTCCGAAGAGCGGCTCGCAAAACTTATTCTTGTATACGTACTGTCAGGCGTTATCGCCCATGCGACGGGGCTTCTGGTCAGCATGCAGGCGGTTCAGAAGCGGCGCGATTTCGGACGTGTGCAGGTGGTGTTCTACCTGTTGTTCGGTTTTGCGGCGGCTATCCCCGGTCTTTATATCGGTTTGTCCGGCTGGGCGGATGACGGCGTCTACCGGGTGATGCTGTTCTACGATCGCGTGTTTCCCCTGATCGACTGCGTGCTTCTGGCGCTTGTCGTCTATTCGTTGTGGGCGCTGATCGGTATCTGGCGGATGATGCGGGCCGAGTTGCAGATGGTGAACGGGCCATGGGTATGGCTCTCCTTCGTCGCGTTCACGGTCATCCTTGCGGCCGGAATCCGGATATTGCCGCCCGAAGTCGGCAAAGCGATGCCGGATATCTCGTCCAAGGCCTATCACGGCTATGCGATGCTGTTGCTGCTGACATATGTGATTGCGCTGGCCGAACCCAAAGGACCCGTCCTGTTCCGCAGAATACGCCGTTACGTGCAACTCCATGACTGGGGCAGCCTGATCAACAGCATGCCGCGGACGGTGCCGATGATGATACTCGTGTTGTTGGCCTCCGTCGTTCTGCTGCGCCTGTCGGAAGCGCGTTTTACGGTGCTCGAACAGCCGGTCAATTTCCATCTCGCGACGATTGCGACGTTTCTGTTCGTCCTGCGCGATGTCGGCTTTATCTACCTGCTCAGTATCGTGCGCTATTCGCCGCGCAACGATATTACGGCGTTTCTGTATCTCGCCCTGTCCTATACGGTCCTGCCGCTCGCCCTGATTTTCCTCGGCCTGGATTCGCTGACCGCGCTGTTCTGGCCGCAATGGGACTCTGGCGCCGGGATCACGCTCGGACCGGTGATGATCGAGGTACTGATCGTGTTTGCCCTGATGGCGCGGGCATGGAAGGTTCGCATCGTCCGCGACGAGGATGTGATCTAGCCGCGCGCTTTCCGGCCGGAGCCTGTTCAGAGGCCCGCCGAATCGCCGCCGTCGACCCGCCAGTTGCCGCCCGTCAGATACCCGGCATGGTCGCTGCACAGATAGGCGACGGTCGCGCCGAATTCCTCGGGCGTTCCCAACCGGCCTGCCGGCGTGGCCTCCTCGCGGCGGGCCAGCTCCTGTTCCTGCGTGAGGCCCTTCTTTGCACCCAGCGTGGCAGCGGTACTGCGCGTCCGTTCGGTCAGCACCGCGGTTGGCGAGACGACATTCACGGTCACGCCATCGCGCACGACCTGGTGCGACAGGGTCTTGAAGTAATGCGCCATCGCCGTGCGGAACATGCTGGAAATCACGTTTGACGGCACCGGTTCGGCAACCGCCGCGGCGCCGACCATCAGAATGCGGCCCCATTTCCGTTCCTGCATGCCGGGCACGATGCGCTGGATAACGCGAACCTGGCTCAGGATCATGGGACTGATCTGCGCGACCAGGTCCTCCTGGCTGACCTCCAGCGCCGTCCGCAGCGGCGGTCCGCCATGATTGGCGAACAGGATGTCGACCGGGCCGTTCATCGCGGATTCTGCCGCTTCGACCAGGGAGTCCATATTGGCGGGGTCCGACAGGTCGCCCTTCAGGCCGACGGCGGGCTGACCGGTCGCGTCTCCAATCCTTTGCGCGGCATCTTCCGCGCGCGCGGTATCGGATCCGCTGACGCAGACCTGAACGCCTTCCTGCGCCAGCGCCAGCGCCGACGCATATCCAAGCCCGCCGCTCGATGCGAGCAGCAATGCCCGACGTCCCGCGATACCGAGTTCCATATCGTTCTTCCCTTATTGATCGTCGACGATCCGGTCTACCCGATCGGGCATCGTCAGAAATGCCTCCATCGCATGCCAGAAACGGTGCCGGTTCAGCCCCAGCGGCGTGACGTGCGCCTGACCGGCGAATATCGCGAACTGCTTGTCCATGTTGGGGAGCAGGCGGAAAAAATTCAGAAGGTCTTCTTCGGTGGCGACCCCGTCATGTTCGCCGCGCACGATCATGACCGGGCACAGGATCTTTTCGGGATCGACCACCGGCAGGTTTGCGCACATGTCGAGATAGGTTCCGGTGGGAACCGTATCGCCGTATTGCAGTTCGGTCTCTGCCAGGGTTTCCGCGACGATCTGTTCCGACGTGCCGGGCTTGTCGCGTGTGAAGATGGATTCGAAGAACGCCCGGTCGACGGGACGCGTGTTATGGGTACGGAAGTAATCCAGGTTCTCCGCACGTTTGATAAGCGTCGGCGCGTCCTTTCCCGTCCAGACGAAGGCGTCCAGCACCAGCCGGATCACGGTTTCGGGGCGCGTCTGCGCAAAGGCGGCGGCCCGCAGGGCCCCGGAGGACGAGCCATAGAACATCGCGGCCGTCGCGCCGGTTTCGCGTGTCACCACGTCGAACCCCGCCTTCAGGTCTTCAACGCCGCTCGCGATATCCGAATTGCCGCCGGTGCGCGATGACCGCCCATAGCCTTCGTGGTCCAGCGTCCAGACGTCGAAGCCTGCACGGGCGAACCGGTCCATCTGCGAGTAGTCTTCCCGGCCCGGCACCTGAAGATCGAAGCCGGTCGGTCCGCTGAAGGATGACCCATGGACCATAAATAGCACGGGTGCATTGTCCCGCCCGGCAAGGCGTTTGCGGAACATGAACAGGTCCACGTCGCCTTTTTTCGCCCAGTATTCGTTCGCCTGGATGTCCGTCATCGCCGCTTCCCTTCGAAACGAAAATCGGGCGGATGCCGGTGGCGCCCGCCCGATTCAACAATACCGTCTGCGCCGGTTATTTCAGCGGCGAAAACGGCGCTGCCAGGACAATCTTGTTGGATTGCGTCTGCAGCGTTTCGGTGCGCCCCTTCGGCGGCCAGATGCCTTTCGCGGCGGCCTCGGCGCGGACTTCGGCGCGGTGCTCGAGGCTTTCATAGGCCCAGATGTGGACGAACTTGTTCAGGTTGCCCGCGTCGGTGTGCATCGCCATGACCAGTTCGGACATTTCCAGGCGCTTGGGCAGGGCTTTCTCCCAGTTCTTGTAGAGTTCGGGAATCTTGCCGGGAATGACCTGGTATTCGCGCCATTCGAAGATCGGTCCCTTGTTGCCCTTGGCGAAGACCGGTGTCATCGGCGACGGGGTGAACAGTTCCGACTGCATGTTCTCCTGCAGATGTCCGACTTTCGGCGGCCAGGAATATTTTTTATCGGCAACCGATTTGGCCCGCTTCTTGTCGCGCTCCAGCCCGTCTTTATACGGCCAGATATGAATGACCTCGTTCAGCGGTCCGATTTCTGTGTGGAAGAACGCCGCGATCTTCGACAGGCTCTGGCGTTTTTCATATGCTTCGCCGAAAGTTTTGATGAATTCCGGAACGCCCCGGGGCTTGAGGCGGTAGGTTCTGACTTCGTACAACATGATAGCTCCCTTCGAATTTGAATTATCTGAAATTGGTAGAGGATTTTTGTCGCCGCGGCCAGTCCGCGACGTTCGCTGTCCGGCAACGCGATTCAGTCGGCGCGGCCGGGCATTTCGAGAAACGATCTGAGCGCGTAGCCGCGCGGTACTTCCGATACATCTGCAGGCGCACGTCGCGCATACCGGCTTCGTGTCCCTCAAAGAAAATCTCGGTCATGGAGTCCTTCTTCCGGTCTTTCTGAAGTTCGCGCCGCCGGATTTATTATCGTGCCGGGATATCGGGAATGGTAGAATACGCAAAACCGAAGAGGGAGAATACAATGCCCGATACAGGCACAGCGACAGGTATTTCAACGGGAACGGCGCAGGCGCTTCCATCCCGGGGCATCCATCATCTGGCGCTCACCACCGAAGACATGCAGATGACGACAGATTTTTTCGTCAACGTTGTCGGCATGCCGCTGGTGCATGCGATGAAGGTGCCGCCCGGGGTCGGCACCGGTCCGGGCAACCGGGGAAATCCGCCTTACGAGGAAATCCGGCATTATTTTTTCGATATGGGCAATGACAGCCTGCTGGCCTATTTCGAAATTCCGAAAGGCGAAAAAAAGCAATCGGACCGCGACGATATCGGGGGCATGCAGCACTGCGCCTTTACGGTGACGCCGGATCAGCTCGAAGCGCTGCGCCGGCGGCTGGACGCGGCCGGGGTCGAATATGACGGCCCGGTCGATATCCTGCCCGGGCTGGTATCCATGTATTTCAGGGATCCGAACGGGGTTCGCCTGGAGGCCTGCTGCCAGCCCGCCGCAGGCGACAACCCAACCGTGATCGCGTCCGTCCTGCAGACGAAGGCACAGGCCCGGGCAGAGCTTGAAACCACGGGGGCGTCGGAGGAATGGATTCAGCAGGTGACGGCAAACCTCGCCGATTGATCGGCACGCCTGATCGCGGTCAGGCGTCGGCGGTTTCCTTTGCGAACCCGTAAAATTCCGTCGGCGGCGCGGGACGCTTGTCCGTCCATGCCTTCAGCGCCGCGTGTGCTTCTTCGCGATGGGTCTGGCGTTCCTTCTCGCCGATCACCTCGCAGGTTATTTCGAGGCGGATGCCATTGGGGTCGAAGAAATAGATCGATTTGACGAAGCCGTGGTCTGTCACCCCGACCACATCGAGACCCGCTTCTTCAAGCCGTTTCTTCCATTCCTCGACCTCCGCGACGGTCTTTACCTGCATGGCGAAATGGTTGACCCATGACGGGGTTTCCGGGTCCGGGACGCAGGGCGTCTCGTCGCCCAGATCGAAGAACGCGATATAGCTTCCATCGGCATATTCGAAAAACAGATGCACATAGGGGTCGGCTGCGCCGGTGCTGGGGACGGTATCGGCCTGGATTACATGCGCCAGCGGCAGTCCGAGCAGGTCTTCATAGAAACTGCGGGTTTCCTCCGCGTTCCGGCAGCGATATGCGTAATGGTGAAGTCCGCTGATACGATTCAAGGCCGTCATGTTGCAATCCCCACGGTCAGGCTGACATCCAGACCCGGAATCTATCCCAATTGGCGGGTCTTGTCTTCCTCACGACGGACGGGGGCCGGTTGATCGGAAACATGCACGCCGGCTCGAAGGTATTTCGTTCGTCCCTGAGGGCTGTCAAAGCTGCGCGATTTACACGATTCGCCGCATCCTCTAAAGCTGTATTCGAATGGAGTGGTATGGCATCCAGTACAGATAATTCAGGCCCCGGCGGCAAAACCGTGATCGCCTATGACCAGCGCATCGCCAAGGCATTCGTGCGTCTCATCAAGGGAGTGCCGGTGTCACCGAACGCGCTGACCGCACTTGGCATGGCGGTCGGGATCGCGTCCGGATTTCTTTATGCCCAAGGCACGTGGGCCGCGATGTTTGGCGGCTCGTTCCTGTTCATGATCTCTGTGTGGATGGATCACGTCGACGGCGAGTTTGCCCGGGCGACGGGAAAGACCAGCACTTTCGGACACTATTTCGATCATGTGGGCGCAATGTCCAGCTATTGTTCGATGTTTGTCGGCGCCGGATTCGGTCTGCGCGATACATGGCTTGGCGACTGGGCTGTGCCCTGCGGAATTGCCGCGGGTGTATCGGTCGCGCTGATCTTTTCCATCCGGCTGTGGCAGGAAACCGTCTACGGCAAGGAAACCACCGAGCAGACCGTGCGTGGCGGCTTCGAGATTGAAGATACCCTGTATGCGGTCGGCCCGATCACCTGGATCGGCGCGATGCCGCCCTTTATCGCGGCCGCCGGTATCGGCACGCCGATCTACCTGCTCTATGCCATCTGGGAAGCCGCCGGACACGTGCGGCGAAACCGCTGATGTCCGGTCCGCGGCAAAGAGCCGGAGAGGCAGGCGCCAGTCCTTTCGTGAATTTCATGGCCGCCATCGTTTCCTATGGTCAGGCGGCGCCATGGATCGTCCTTGCCGGTGCGCTGGTGCTTACAGCGCTTTCCGGATTTTACGCTGCGGGCAACCTGAAAATCGATACGGACACCGCCGGTATGATCTCGGAGGATCTACCGTTCCGGCAGCGTTACAAGGCGTTTCGTGACGCTTTCCCGGCTTTGTCCGACAACGTGGTGATCGTCGTGGATGCGGACCTGCCCGATCTGGCGGACGAGGCGACGGAGACGCTCGCGACAAAACTTCGCGCCGACCGGGAGAACTTTCCGCTCGTTTTTTCGCCGGAGACAAGCCCGTTTTTCGTTCGAAACGGCCTTCTCTATCTGGACCGGGAGGCACTGGCGGACCTGTCCGACGAAATCGCCGAATCCCAGGCGTTCCTGGTGAAGCTCGCGGGCGATTCGTCACTCAGGGGCCTGGCGACCGTGCTGACCGATGCGGTTGACGGTGTCGAGGACAAGGACCAGGCCGCACGTTTTGCAACCGTACTCGACAACCTGACGGCAGTGGCGACATCGGTCGGGCAGGGCAAGCCGTCGGCGTTGTCGTGGCGTGCCCTGATAGGCGGAGCGCAGGATGACGGCGCCACGCGGCGGGTGATCATTACCCAGCCGCGTGTGGATTTCACGTCGCTTTCGCCGGCAGCGGAGGCGATGGACCGTATCCGCGGAATCGCGCGGGAGGCCGGTCTGACGCCCCAGAACGGCGTGACCGTGCGGCTGACCGGCGGGGTGGTGATTTCAACCGAAGAACTCGAAAGCGTGACCACGGGCGCAACGAATGCCGGGCTCGTCAGTCTCGTCCTGGTCACCCTGCTGCTGGCGTGGGGCATCCGATCATTGCGTCTGGTGCTGGCTATCCTTGCCGCGCTGATTGCCGGGCTGGTCTGGACGGCGGGCTTCACGACCCTCGCGATCGGCCATCTCAATCTGGTATCGGTCGCGTTCGCGGTTCTGTTTATCGGCCTGGGCGTTGATTTCGGTATACACTTTGCGCTGCGGTTTCGCGAGGAGCGCTTGGACGCCGGCGATCCCGATGATGTGTTGCGGCGCACGGGCCGCGGATTGGCGACGCCTCTCGGTTTGTGCGCGATCGCCGCGGCAATTTCGTTCTTTTCTTTCGTGCCGACCGATTATCGCGGTCTGTCGGAACTGGGGCTGATCGCGGGTGTCGGCATGTTCATCGCCTTTGTCGCCACATTTTCTGTCATTCCGGCCTTTCTGACGGTATTTCCGCCCCGTGCGACGCTGACGGCGCCCACGGCACGAAAATCGACGCCTCTGCCCGACCGGCGGATCGCCATCGCGGCACTCGTTCTCGGCGGTGCGGCAGCGGTTACCGTACCGTTCGCCCGGTTCGACCTTGACCCGATCAAGCTGCGCGACCCGTCTACCGAATCCGTCAGAACCTTCCGGGACCTCGCCGCGACCGCAGGCTCGTCGCCTTATACGATCGAGCTGTTGGCACCGTCGCTTTCCGACGCCTATGCCATGGCGAGCGAACTGCGCAACCTGCCGGAGGTCGACAAGACCGTGACGGCGACCGACCTGGTGCCGACCGAGCAGGCGGAGAAGTTGGCGATGATCGATGATCTGAATATTTTTCTCGCGCCGCTGCGGCTGGGCGGCGCGGCACCCGCTATTGATGCCGGGGAGAGGGAAAAGGCATTTGCGGCATTGCGCGATACGCTCGCGCGCGGTGCGGCGCTCGAAAAGACGGAGCTTGCGCCAGCGTCGGCGCGGCTGAATGCCGCGCTCGCCGAATTGGATACCGCGGAAAAGGGGGGCGCATTCGAAGCCGCTGTTTTCCGGCATTTTTCGCCGCAGATAGAGCGCCTGAAGAAAACGCTCGATGCCGGACCGGTCGCCCTCAAAGACCTGCCGCCTGAAATCCTGCACCGCTACCTTGCGCCGAACGGGCGGGCAAGGGTCCAGGTGTATCCCGTTGAAAACCTTGAAGATCCCGAAGCCCTGAAGCGATTTGTCGAGGCGGTGCGGAGGGTTGCGCCGGATGCGACAGACAGCCCGGTGGAGATTCTCGAAGCGGGCAGGGCGGTGGTTAATTCGGTTGTTACCGCGGCCCTGATTTCTGTCTTCGCCGTCTCGCTGCTGATTTTCCTCGTATTGCGATCCGTGCGGGACACGCTGCTGGTGCTCCTGCCGTTGCTGCTGGCCGCGCTCTATACGGTGGCGGCGACGGTGCTGCTGTCGATGCCGTTCAATTTTGCCAATGTGATTGTGCTGCCGCTTCTGATGGGTCTGGGGGTCGCCAACGGCATACATCTGGTCTCCCGCGCCCGCGAGGAAAAATCCGGCGCGGCGGCGTTTTCGACAACCACGCCTCGGGCGGTTATTTTCAGTTCGCTGACGACAATCGCGTCATTCGGAAGCCTCGCGGTTTCCAGCCACCGCGGGACGGCGAGCATGGGGGAATTGCTGGTGCTGTCGATCGGTCTTACCCTGATTTGCACGCTGGTGGTTTTGCCGGCGCTCATGCAACTCTGGCCGGGCAGGGAGGCTGAATCATGACCGCAAAGGCACCGGGTCAACTGGTTCCCTACGATCAGGCCATATGCGCGGTGCTCGTCCGTCCTCTGATCAATACACCGGTAACGCCCAACCATATAACGACGGTCAGCCTCATTCTCGGACTGGCCGCGTCGGCATTGTTCGCCTGGGGCGAGGGCACAGCGCCGCTTTGGGCCGCGGGCCTCGTCACCCTGGCCCGTTTCATCGATCACATGGACGGGGAGCTGGCGCGCCAGAGCGGCAAGACATCCCCTGTCGGCGCAATGTACGATTCCCTGACCGGCACCGCCTGCTACGGGACGATGTTTCTCGGTATGGGCTATGCAGAATGGCGCCATGGCGCGGGAGACTGGGTGCTTGTTCTGGCGGGAGCCGCGATGGTCTTTATCGTTCTCAACATGCTTCTTCAGATTCGTGTCGAGAACTGGTCGGGTACCGCACCCGATCCCTATCCGCAGATCGGCCGCTTCGAAGCCGAGGACGGTATCTATCTGATCCTGCCGATCATCTGGGTGACCGGCACGATGGGATTCTTCGTGGCCGGCACCGTCGGCACGCTGATATTCACGATCGTAAATATCGGCGATCTTTTGCGCAGGCTGCGCGAACCCAGGGGTTAGAGAAATGCGGGCGCTTGTCACCGGGACATCGGGATTTGTCGGATCTGCGGTCGCGCGGCGTCTGGCGGCCGATGGGCACGACATCCGTGTCCTTGTCCGTCCGACGAGCGACCGCCGCAATCTCGAAGGGCTGGACGTCGAAATCGTCGAGGGCGACCTCTCGCAACCGGAAACCCTGAAACCCGCCGTTGCGGGCTGCGACGCGGTCTTTCACGTCGCAGCCGATTACCGGCTCTGGGTGCCCGATGGGGGAGCTTCCATGTACCGTGCAAACGTCGACGGCACGCGCGATCTGATCCGGGCGGCAAGCGATGCCGGTGCAAGCCGGATCGTCTATACCAGTTCGGTCGCGGTGCTGTATCCGGTGCCCGGCACAGGAATCGCCGATGAAACGGCCGTTGCGGCCGTCGATGACATGATCAGTCATTACAAGAAATCGAAATTCCTGGCTGAAGAAGAAGTGATGCGTCTGGTGCGGGAAGAATCCGCGCCCGTCGTTATCGTCAATCCGTCCGCCCCGTTCGGGCCGCGCGATATCAAGCCGACCCCGACCGGGCGGATCGTGCTCGATGCCGCGAAGGGCAGGATGCCGGCCTATCTCGATACCGGGCTGAATGCCGTCCACGTTGACGATGTGGCGGAGGGGCACATGCTGGCTTTCGAAAAAGGCGTAATCGGGGAGAGATATATTCTCGGCGGCGACAACATGACGCTGCGCGAGATCATCAAGACGGTCACCGATCACGTCGGACGGTCCGGACCATGGCTGAAGCTGCCGCGGGCGCCGCTTTATCCCGTCGCCTGGGCGGCGGAACTCGTTGCCCGCGTCAGCGGCCGCGAGCCGGTCGTGACGGTGGATGCGCTGAAGATGGCGGCGAAGCACATGTATTATTCGTCGGACAAGGCGCGGGAAAACCTCGGCTACGCTCCCCGTCCTGCCCGGCAGGCGTTGACCGAGGCCGCCGACTGGTATCGCGAAAACGGATTTCTGGACTAGGGCCCGATTGGCGGCTGCTACTTCGTGCCGTACATCCTGTCGCCCGCATCGCCAAGGCCGGGGCGTATATAGGCATTGTCGTCCAGTTGCCGGTCGATCGCCGCGGTGACGATCGGTACATCCGGATGGGCTTTCGTAAATACTTCCACGCCTTCCGGCGCGGCGACCACGCACACGAACTTGATGCGGTTGGCGCCGGCCTGTTTTATCCGCTGAACGGCCGCTGTTGCAGACCCGCCCGTCGCCAGCATCGGATCGACGACGATGCACAGCCGTTCTTCCAGCCGGTTCGGCAGCTTGATGTAATATTCCACCGGGACATGGGTATCCGGGTCCCGGTAAAGGCCGATATGGCCGACGCCTGCTGTCGGCATCAGGTCCAGCATTCCGTCAAGCAGGCCGTTACCGGCGCGCAGGATAGAAATGAGGCAGAGCTTTCCGCCATCGACCCGGGTCCCGGTCATGGATTCCAGCGGCGTATTGATGTCAATCTTTTCAGGTTCGACATCTCGGCACACCTCGTAGGCGAGCAACTGGCTGATTTCGCGCAGCCCGCTGCGGAACAGCGCGGACTCCGTCTTGCTGTCGCGGAGCAGGGTAAGCTTATGCTGCACCAACGGGTGGTTGACGACTTCGATGGAGGCGTTCGTCGCCCGGATGGTCTGGTTGGTCACGGTCTTTCCCCTAGAACACAGTTGCGTCGCTTTGAATGATCAGTGGCGGTCCGCCGCCCTCGCGCAGTTCGGCGGCGATTCGCCGCCCGGCCGTCCACGTCCCGCCCTGTAACACGCTTGCCAGCGGCAGGGTTTCGGCATTCATGTTCAGGATGGTACGCACATCTTCCGCGACGCGGTCGAGCAGCGCGACCGTCAGCGCGCGCCATTCGACGATCAGTTCGCTTGAGGGCGCATGCGCCTGACCGGCGAGGGCCGGGTCTTTCAGTGAGAGCACGCCGGTGTCGATGAACAGGCCGCCATTCCGGTATTCGGCAAGCCCGGTCAGTCCGTCGAGGTCGGTGACGGTCGTCCCCGACTGTTGCAGCGGCTCTATCAGAGAATAGGACATCCACTGCGACAGCTTGTGAAACGGCACGATCCCGCTCAACGCATCGCTGCGCGAAATCGCAGGATGATGGCCGACATCGCCCAGGGGAACGCCGTCGATACGCACGGGCGATGGCCAGATAGCGGTCAGCGTATCGAGAAGCGCGATCAGGATGTCGCGGGCCTGAATGGATTGGCGCTGGCCGAGCCAGAGAAGGAGATTGCCCGGTCGGGAAGCGCCGTCGACGTCGAAAATATCCGGGCGGGCGACAGCGGCCTGGCCCAGTTTCCGGAGCAGCCCGGCGCGTTGTTCCAGTCCCACCAGCGGGTTTTCCGGGCCGACCTGGAACGCTTCGCCCAGCTGTTCCGGGGTCAGCGCCATCAGCGCGTCTGCATCCGCGCGCAGGCTGTCATCCGGCGTGTTGCTGAGGAGTCCGGCCTCGAACAGTCGCAGGCTGGCGAGGGCCAGTCCCTCCGAGCGTCCGAGGCAAAGGCCGGTCTCCGTATCGCGATAGACCCAGTCGGGGCCCGCGCCTGCATCGAGCAGTACCGAGACGATCGCGAGATCGCCTGCCGCCGCCGCGAGCTCTGCGCCGCCGAGGCCGGCCTTGGCGGCACGTTTCGCCCACAGATCGACGCCGTCAAATTCGAAATGACGCCAACGGCTGTGAAAAGGCACATCGAGCGCCGGATAGTTGTTCCTGATTTCCGCGACGACGCGGTCGGCCGCGTCTCTGAGACGCGCAGGCTCTACGTTGAACCAGTTGAGTTCGCCATCGAGCCCGGCCGAGAGGATTTCGCCGCAGCGGTTCCTCACGGCTTCCGGAGTCATAAGATCGTGAACCGCCGCGGCCGGCAATCCGGCCGCGGCGGTCTGACTTGCAGGGGCGGTCACAGCAGGTCGCGCCCTTTGACGTTCTTCAGTGCCTCCGCATCCTTGATTTCGGAACGCGTGAAATAGCCTGCGGCTTTTTTCGCTTCCATCTCGACCTGTGCGTCTTCCGGAATAAGTTCGTCCGGCAGGTCGATGCGTTCGCCGATCTCGATACCCTGACTGAACAGTGCGTCGTGTTTCATGTCGCTCATCGACGCAAAACGATCGAGACGCTGAACCCCGAGCCAGTGGAAGATATCCGGCATCAGTTCCTGGAAACGGGCATCCTGTACGCCGGCGACACACTCCGTCCGCTCGAAATACTTGGCGGCATTGTCGCCTTCTTCCTGGCGCTTGCGCGCATTATAGACAAGAAACTTGGTGACCTCGCCGAGGGCGCGGCCTTCCTTGCGGTTATAGACAACCAGCCCGTTGCCGCCCTGCTGGGCCATTTCCACGCAGATCTCGATGCCGTGGGTGAGATACGGGCGGCAGGTGCAGATGTCGGAGCCGAACACGTCGGAGCCATTGCATTCGTCATGCACGCGGCAGGCAAGCGGTACGGACTTGTCCGACAGGGTCTTCGGATCGCCGAAGATATAAGCGGAAATACCGCCGATCGGCGGCAGGAAGACCTCAAGGTCGTAGCGGGTGACCAGTTCCGGATACATTCCGCCCGTATAGGTGAACAGGGCGCGGCGCAGGGTGCTCGTATCGCAGCCGAGGCGCTTCGCCATCCCGGGCAGATGCCAGACGGGATCGACGGCGATCTTTGTGACGTGGACGTCGCCGTTCTCCATCAGGACCTTGCCGTCGGCCTTGAGACGGCCGAGGGAGATGGCCTCGCGCATCTCCAGCATCGACAGGCGTGCCTGGGTGACGGCGATGGTCGGCCGGATGTTGATGCCGGCGGCGAGATGTTCGGGAAAGCATTCGGTGATCATGTGTCCGAACGGATCGAGCGAGACGATCTTGCCCGGCTCCGACCACTGCGGATACGGGCCGATGGGGACAACCGGAGAGGTATTATGCAGATCCGGCTTGAAATCGGATTTCAGGCGTCCTGCGGCGACCGACGCTGCCAGATACACGGAATAGCTGCCCGAATGGGTGCCGATCGTGTTGCGCGTCGCTGTATCCGTGACCGTTCCGATGATCGGCCCGCGCTCGGCAGGGTCGCTCGCGCCCCAGTTAATCGGCAAGGCTTTGCCGCGTTCACCCGGTGGATGCGAAGTCAGTATAATGTGATCGGGAGTGCTCATTGTCGATACTCTATGTTCAGCAATAAGCGAGTAAACATACCTATAGAGGCGTTGAGCGTCTATTAATATTTTAGGAAATTTTTATTTCGTTTCAGGGCCTCAGGGAATTTCTGGCTGCCCGGAACTGAGTAAATAATGGGCAAACTTTTCGTTTCCAGGACAGATAAAGTGTTTGCCCCGACGGGTGACCGGTGGTTTTGTTCTCGTCGAAAGCCGCTATAATCAGCGACAGGTTCAAAAACCGGGGAAACGGCGATGCAGTGCTTTCTGTTCCACTTAATGCCCTACGCGTGTCTCGATCTGGATTACGACAAACAGTACAAGGCATCCTGGGTCGTCTATCCGAATTCCAATTTCGATCCCAAGATGGGGCATTACCTCTATAACACCTATCTCGACGAGCTCGAGATGGGCGAGGAACTCGGTTTCGACGGTGTGTGCGTCAACGAGCATCACCAGAATGCCTATGGGCTGATGCCGTCGCCGATCGTACCGGCGTCGGCGCTGGCGCGGCGGACGTCCAGGGTGAAGATCGCGGTGCTCGGCAATGCCTTCGGCATCCGCGAACATCCGCTGACCCTGGCGGAAGAACATGCCATGATCGACTGCATCACCGGCGGCCGGCTGATCAGCGGCATGGTGCGCGGTATCGGCGCCGAATATTATTCGATGGGTGCAAACCCGGCCGTCAGTCACGAACGTTTCCACGAAGCGCACGATCTGGTCATCCAGGCGTGGACCCGCGAGGGTCCGTTCGCGTTCGAGGGAAAACATTTCCACTTCGAATACGTGAATGTCTGGCCGCGCCCCTTCCAGAAACCGCACCCGCCGATCTGGTGCCCGTCGCAGGGCTCGCTGGAGACCATCGAATGGGCGGCGCATCCCGATCATAAATACACCTATCTGCAGACCTACAGTCCGTTCGAGGCGGTCAAGAAGTTCCTGCATATGTACAGGGAGATCGCGCGCGACCGGTACGGCTATGAGGCGCAGGATTCGCAAGTGGGCTGGGCTGCGCCCATTTATGTGGGCGAAACCGATGAGCAGGCCCGGGAAGAAGCCCGTCCGCACGTGGAGGCGTTCTTCAACAAGTTCCTGCGGATGACCCCTGAAATGCTTCTGCCGCCCGGCTATCTGAGCCTGCGATCCTACAAGAACGTCATGAAGCACAAGGGCGGCCTGTCCCAGACGCGGACGCTGGAAGAGCTGATCGACAGCGGCATCGTTATCTGCGGCGGTCCGGATACCGTGCGCAAGCGGCTTGAATACTGCCAGCGCGAAGCCGGTGTCGGCCATTTCCTCGGCATGTTCCAGATCGCCTCGATGTCGCATGACATGACGGTGGCCAGCATGAAGCGCTTCGCCGAGCACGTGATGCCGGCGGCAAAACAGTTCGGTGCCGGCGAAAAAGTCGCGGCCGAATAAATAACGTAAAGATAACGGGAGCCAAAGATGAAGGTCTTTCTCTTTCACCTGATGCCCTATGCCTGCATCGATCCGGATTACGACAAGGAATACGACACCTGCTGGGTGACCTATCCGAACAGCAACTTCGATCCGGTCAAGGGAAACGAACTCTACAATACCTACCTGGACGAGCTCGAATATGCAGAAGAGCTTGGCTTCGACGGCGTCTGCGTCAACGAGCATCACCAGAACGCCTATGGCCTGATGCCGTCGCCGGTGGTGATGGCGGCGGCGCTCGCGCGCCAGACCGAGCGGGTGAAGATCGCCATTCTCGGTAATGCGTTCGGCATTCGCGACCATCCCCAGACGCTTGCCGAAGAACACGCGATGATCGACTGCATCACCGGCGGGCGGCTGATCAGCGGCATGGTGCGCGGGCTCGGTTGCGAATACTATTCCATGGGCGCCAACCCCGCGGTCAGCCATGAACGCTTCCATGAAGCGCATGACCTGGTGATACGCGCCTGGACCGAGGACGGTCCCTTCGCGTTCGAGGGCAAGCATTACCAGTTCGAATACGTGAACACCTGGCCGCGCCCGTTTCAGGAACCACATCCGCCGATCTGGGTGCCGAGCCAGGGATCGACCGAAACCATCGAATGGGCCGCGCACCCGGATCGCAAATACACCTATCTGCAGACCTATTCGCCGTTCCAGAACGTGGTGCGGTTCCACAACGCCTATCGCCAGGTTGCCCATAATCACGGCTACACGGCGACGTCGAAACAGCTCGGCTGGGCGGCGCCGATCTATGTCGGTGAAACCGACGCCCAGGCGATCGACGAGGCGCGCCCGCATGTGGAACTGTTCTTCAACAAGCTGCTGCGCTATCCGGCAACGATGCTGCTGCCGCCGGGATATATGTCGATCGATTCCTACAAGCGCGTGCTGAAAACCAAGTCCAGCCTGTTGTCCAGCCTGACGATCGAAACGCTGATCGAGCGCGATGTGATCATCGTCGGCAGCGCCGACACGGTGCGCGAAAAGCTGGCCGCATGCCATGCGGATGTCGGGCTCGGCTATTTCCTCGGCATGTTCCAGATCGGCAGCATGCCCCACGATCTGACGGTCGCATCGATGGAACGCTTCGCAAAGGACGTCATGCCCGCGGCGATGGCGCTGGAAGGCGCCGGCCGGTGGGAACCGGATGCCGAGGCGGTGCCGACACAGGCCGCGGAATAGGGCGGTCCATCGGATGTCATGAACGAAAAAACCCCCGGGCAGAACCCGGGGGTTTTTGTTGGCGCGCCGTTCGCCGCAATCAGCGAGTCGGCACCGGCTGGTCGCCGGAATAGTCGTAAAAGCCCTTGCCGGTCTTGCGGCCGAGCCAGCCCGCTTCGACGTATTTTGCGAGCAGCGGGCAGGGCCGGTACTTGGTGTCGGCAAGCCCGTCATAAAGCACCTGCATGACGGAATAGCAGGTATCGAGACCGATAAAATCGGCGAGCTCCAGCGGGCCCATCGGGTGGTTCGCGCCAAGCTTCAGGCCGGTATCGATGTCTTTCACCGAACCGACGCCTTCATGCAGCGTGTAGACCGCTTCGTTGATCATCGGCAGCAGGATGCGGTTGACGATAAAGGCCGGAAAATCCTCGGAGATGATCGGCGATTTGCCGAGGCGGTAGGTCAGACCCTCGACGACCGCGTGAGTCTCCTTGTTGGTCGCGATGCCGGGGATCAGTTCGACCAGCTGCATGATCGGCACGGGGTTCATGAAATGCATGCCCATGAACCGTTCGGGCCGGTCGGTGGTCGCCCCCAGGCGGGTGATCGAAATCGACGATGTGTTGGAGGCAATGATCGCGTCGGGACGCAGGGACGGGATCATCGCCTTGTAGATCTCGCGTTTGATGCTTTCGTTCTCGGTCGCCGCCTCGATCACGATATCGCAATCGGCGAGGGCGGAATATTCGGTCGAGCCGGACAGCCGGTCGAGGGCGTCCTGCTTGTCGGCCGCGGTGATCTTCTCGCGCTGGACCTGGCGTTCAAGGTTCTTGTCGATGGTGGCGACCGCCTTGTCGAGCTGTTCCTGGGAAATATCGCTCATGACGACGTCGATGCCGGCAACGGCGGCAACATGGGAGATGCCGGACCCCATCTGCCCTGCCCCGATCACGCCGATTTTCTTGATGCTCATGGCTTCGGGTGTGGCACCCGGATCCTGAATGTCAGACACTGGTTGTTCTCCTATGTTGATGCGCCGGTGGTCGCCGGTAATGTTGTCGGCAAGCCCCGCACAAATGACTCCCTGCCATCTTTTCTGCGGCGGGGGCGATGCCCCGCCATTCGGTCAGCGGGCCTTGACGCCCTGTTTTTCAAGCTCTTCGTCCAGTTCGGGGACGATCTTGAACAGATCGCCCACAAGGCCGTAATCGGCGACCGAGAAGATCGGCGCTTCCTCATCCTTGTTGATTGCGACGATGACCTTGGAATCCTTCATGCCTGCCAGATGCTGGATCGCGCCGGAAATGCCGACCGCGATATACAGTTCCGGGGCGACGACCTTGCCGGTCTGGCCGACCTGGTAATCGTTGGGCTTGTAGCCGGCATCGACGGCTGCGCGCGAGGCGCCGACGGCCGCGCCGAGCTTGTCGGCAACCTTTTCGATGATTTCGAAGTTCTCGCCCGATTGCAGGCCGCGCCCGCCCGAGATAATGACCCGGGCCGCGGTCAGTTCGGGCCGCTCCGACTTGGTCAGTTCCTGGCCGACGAAGCTGGAAAGGCCGGGGTCTTCCGCGGCATCGACGGATTCGACGGCGGCAGTGCCGCCTTCGGCTTCCGCGGCGGCGAAGGCCGTGCCGCGCACCGTGATGACTTTCACCGAATCCGAGGATTGCACGGTCGCCATGGCGTTACCCGCATAGATCGGGCGCACGAAGGTGTCTTCCGACACGACCTCGACGATGTCGGATATCTGCGCGACGTCGAGCAGGGCGGCGACACGCGGCGCGATATTCTTGCCAGACGTGTTGGACGGGAACAGGATGTGGCTGTATCCGCCGGCAAGTCCGACGACCAGCGGTGCAATGTTCTCTGCCAGCTGGTGCGCGTAGGCTGGGCTGTCTGCCGCAATGACCTTGGAGACGCCGGCGATTTTCGCGGCTTCCGCGGCGGCCGCGCCGCCTTCTCCGGCAACCAGCACATGCACGTCGTCGGAAATCGCGGCGGCGGCGGTGACGGTGTTCAGAACGATGGGAACGATTGCCGAATTATCGTGATCGGCGACGACCAGGACTGCCATCAGATGACCCCCGCTTCATTTTTGAGTTTATCGACAAGCTCCGCGACAGATTCCACCTTCACGCCGCCTTCGCGTTTGGCGGGCTCGGTGACTTTCAGGGTCTTCAGACGCGGCGCGACATCCACGCCGAGATCCTCGGGGCTCATCTCGTCGATGGGCTTCTTCTTCGCCTTCATGATGTTCGGCAGCGATGCGTAGCGCGGCTCGTTCAGGCGGAGATCGGTCGTAATGATCGCCGGCAGGGCGATGGACAGGGTTTCCAGCCCGCCATCGACTTCGCGCGTCACGTTGGCCTTGCCGTCGGCAAGCTCGATCTTCGATGCGAATGTGCCCTGGGACCATCCCAGCAGGCCCGCCAGCATCTGGCCGGTCTGGTTGGAATCGTCGTCGATGGCCTGCTTGCCCAGGACCACCACGTCGGGCGATTCCTTTTCGACGATCTTCGCCAGCAGCTTGGCGACCGCCAGCGGCTGCAGCTCCTCGTCGGTTTTTACATGGATGCCGCGATCGGCTCCCATGGCAAGGGCCGTGCGGATTGTTTCCTGGCACTGCTGTACGCCCATGGACACGGCGATCACTTCGGTCGCGGTTCCGGCTTCGAGCAGGCGAACCGCTTCTTCGACGGCGATTTCATCGAACGGGTTCATGGACATTTTAACGTTGGCGGTCTCAACGCCGGTCTGGTCCGCCTTGACGCGAACCTTGACGTTGTAATCGATCACCCGTTTGACGGCGACGAGGAGTTTCATCGGTCAATTTCTCTCAGATGTGGGGGCAGCCACCGGTTTTGAGGGCCTCTCCACGCGCTGTTTGCTGCCGACAGGAGCGCGTCTGGAAGGGCGGTATCTCGCAGGTGCGAAAACTACTCGAGTCCCGCCGCTTGTCAAGTTTCGGTAATGCATGTTGCGAATGCGAAAGTACCGTCATGCAGCCGCGTGTCGTCTGTTCGTCCGGCGCACGCCTACTTGCTGGAAAACAGAAACGCGATCCCGATCAGAACCAGCGCGATCAGCTGCAACAAAACCCGCAGGCGCATGAATCGGTTGGAATTCCGTGCATTGAATTCGCCCCCGCGCACCATGGACACGAGGCCGAAGGCCAGCGCGCCGAAGGTCGCGAGCACCGCGATGACGATCAGAACGGGAAGGGCTGAAGACATGGAAATACTATGAGACGGTCTGCGGGAAAGTGCAATGCGACAATTCCGCCGGCAAACCGGCCCGGATATCCCGCGTTTGGGGCCTCGAACGCACCGTCCCGGCATCGATTTACGGACAGTAGCGCGGAAAGCGTTCTGCCGTGGTAAGCTTCCCTATCGCCGCATTTTCTCACTACTGGCCGCAGAATGAGCTTTATCGACCATATTTCCCGCTGCAATGCCCACGATATTACCGATTATATCCCCTTTATCGTCGAAGAACGGGTCGTCGGCCATATCCGGCGGCGGAATACGGCTCTTCTGGAGAGGTTCGCCGACGTTTTCACGCTCGATGCCGACAGGATATCTCTGGCGGAAGGCCTGAACAGCTACGAAGACCGCACCGACGCAGTCGGGCGGGTATTACGCTCCCTCGCCGGGGACGGCGTCATTACCGGCTGGCGCGACGAGGCCTATCCGGTCGGCGGGCAATGGGGCGGGCCGTATGCGTTCGAGATCGAACGCGCGGCGGCCGCCTTTCTGGGATGCCGGGCCTATGGCGTGCATATCAACGGTTTTGTCCGCGACGGCGAAGACGTGAAACTCTGGGTCGCGACACGCGCCCATGACCGTCCGGTGTGTCCCGGCGAACTGGACAACATGATTGCCGGCGGCCAGCCGGTCGGGCTGACGCTGAAGGAAAACGTGATTAAGGAAGCAGGCGAGGAAGCGGGTGTGCCCGAACATCTCGCCCGCGCCGCCATTCCCGTCGGGGCGATCACCTATACGATGGAAAACGATCTCGGTCTGAAACCGGATATGATGTTCTGCTGGGACCTGGAGCTGCCCGCGGATTTCGAGCCGGTGAATGCCGATGGCGAGGTCGCTGAATTCCGCCTGCTGCCGGCCGCCGAGGTGATGGAAATTGTGGAGTCCACCAATGACTTCAAGTTCAACTGCAACCTCGTGATCATCGATTTCTGCATCCGCCACGGCGTGTTGCCGCCGGAGCACCCGGATTACGAGGCGATTCTGAGAGGCCTTCGGTCGTAACAGGCAATCGGGTTGCGCTGAATTTGGCACCCGGAAATCCCCGGTATCGAAAAGAAAAAGCCGTCATTGCTGGGGGGGGCAATGACGGCTTGCCGAACGCGAACGTCGGATCAGTTATCCGACGGCTTTTCCGTTCCGGATTCCGGCGCCGGCTTCTGGTCTTCGGTCTGGGTGTCCGAGGACTGTGCATAGGCGATGGAGGTCATGGACGGGGCTGCGAACGCGAGGACGAGTGCAACGAGGGGATAGGCGAAAATCTTGCTCATCGTAATGACTTTCATGTCAGAGGGGGTCAGCGTTTTTTCTTCGCGATGGGTCCGGCCGCTTTTGCGGGGGTTCCTGCGCCAGATTTCGCGGCCGGTTTGGCCGCGGAAGCTTTCTGGGAAGGCTTCGATCCTTTTTTAAGCATCTGTATCTCCATCATGTCGGAGATCATTCTTCCGACGCTGTTAAGATGATGGAGTCCATGAAATCTTACAAACGAATATAATAATTCGTTCCCATCGAAAACTCCGATATAAAAGCACCTGCGGGCCGGTCCCCGCAGTTCAGGACGGGTGATGCCAAATGGATGTCGAGCATGCGAGAACCTTTGTCGCGGTCATGGAAACCGCGAGTTTCAGCCACGCGGCAGAGCGGCTGTTCGTCACCCAGTCCACAGTGAGCGCGCGTATCAGGACGCTTGAAGACCGCCTGGGATGCCGTCTGTTCGATCGGAGCAAAGCGGGCGTATTTCTTACCCCCGCCGGAAACCAGTTCACCCGTCACGCGCGCAGGATGGTCCAGGTCTGGGGGCAGGCACGGCAGGAACTGGCTTTGCCGGAAGCGTATTCGGCGCGTCTGAATATCGGCGCCCAGATCAGTCACTGGGACGATATTATGGTCAGCTGGGTATGCTGGCTTCGCCAGCACCATCCGGATCTTGCCGTACGGGCCGAAATCGGCTCGAACGAGAGCCTGATGCGACAGATTGCCGACGGCCTGCTCGATCTTGCGGTGATCTATACGCCCCAGATTGTTCCCGGACTGAAGATCGAAAAACTGTTTGACGAAAACATCGTGCTTGTGAGCACCCGGCGCATAAAGCGCGGCAAACTGGCTGCGGATACGTGGCAGAGCGACTACGTGTTTGTCGACTGGGGTCCGGAATATCGTGTCGAACATGGCCTGGCGTGGCCGGATATGGAAACGCCGGCCGTCCATTTTGGCGTCGGGACCGTGGCGCTTGAATTCATCCTGCGTCAGGGCGGTGCCGGATATTTTCCGCACCGTATGGTGCGCGGACTGATCGATGAAAAGCGTCTGTTCGCCATTTCCGGCGCGCCGTCTTTCCGGCGTTCCGTCTATCTGGTCATGGCCCCGGCCGCGCTGGAGCCGCAACTTGATGAGGTGATCAGCGGCCTGCGGAGCATCGCTGTGGCCGCCTAGGCGGGTCAGGAAACTCTGGTGGGCGCGTCCTCTGATCGATCCGCCGGATTATTCGAATTCGTCCACTGCGACGACCTGGCCGCGTTCACGGAGGTATGTCACCAGCGGCCGCAGGTGGTCGGCGATCGGCATGTCGTCCAGCGTGATCAGAACGTCTTCCACGCGTTCCGGATAGATATAGGCGGTGGTCCCGGCGGGGAACAGTCGTCCCAGACCTTCCATGATGCCGCCTTCCAGTCCTTCGTAGAATTTCTCGTGCATGATCCGCGAGAACCCGTCGACGCCGAGCACGAAGGCGACCGGTTCCTGGCTGTGCCGCGCGAGATACTGGCGGACGCGGAAATAGCGGAAAAATTCGGATATCAGCACGTGAAAGCCGAGACCGGTCAACGCGTTGACCCGTTCGAGGAAATCCGCCGTATCGATCCCGTCTTCATTGACGATGGCGGACATGGTCATTTCCGCCATCAGGATGGCCGGTTTGCCGGCCGCGCATTTCTCCGCGAACAGGTTGCGGGCATGGTCGAACCGCTTCATGCCTTCGCCGACGACGGGACGAAAGTCGCCGCGCATGCCGAGCACGCTGCGCTTGTACAGCGCTTCCGATGGAATAGCGACCCGCCCGGAGGGATCGAACAGGACTGCCGGCGTCAGACTTGCCTTCACCAGTTCCAGCGCCATCAGCCGGTTGTCGATTTTGCCCAGGGTCGGCCCGCGGAACTCGATCAGGTCGACCTCTACCCGGCCCCATTTCAGATTGTCGGTCAGGCCCTTCAACAGGCGTTCCGGTTCGTGGGCGTGGAAATACGCGCCGTGGATCAGGTTCACACCGAGAATACCGAGAGCGTCCTGCTGTTCGACGTTCGTATCGTCGAACATCCTCACATGCAGGATGATGTCTTCGGGCGGCAGGGTGGGATCGATCTGGAAACGGACGCCCATCCACCCGTGGCATTCGTCCCGTTTCTTGAAACCCTGCGCCGCGACGGTGTTGGCGAAGGTGAAGAAGGTCGAATCCGGGGGCGGTGATCCCTGACACGGGATACCAGCAGGTCGAATTCCCGTTCCAGCATGCGTTCCAGCCGGGGGCGGGAGACATAGCGCCGATCTGTGGATTCGCCGTAGATCTCGTCGCTGAACTTCATGTCGTAGGCCGACATGGTCTTTGCCACCGTGCCGGCGGCGGCGCCGGCCTGGAAGAACCAGCGGGCAACTTCCTGGCCCGCGCCGATTTCCACGATCGTGCCGTATTTCAGGGGATCGAGATTGATCGCCAGTGCTTTTTCGATCGTGCCGGAGACCTCGTCCGCCATGGTCTGTTCCATCTGCTCTGTTCAACTTGTCACGGCCGCAACGGCCGCGACGTCACTTCTGTTTATCTGAGGTATGTAACAGAATTTCTCCTGTGTAGGGGATGCGACAGTTCGCCTGCAGAAGCGGAAAAGCGGATCAGCCTTCGAACCCCGACATCGCGATAACTTCTTCCGCCGTATAGCCGGATTCGCGCAGTGCGCGGATGCTCATATCCTGATCGCGTTTCGCCAGCCGCCGGCCGGTCGTATCCTTTATCAGGCGGTGATGATGATAGGCGGGCGGGGTATAGCTCAGCAGCCCCTGCAACAGGCGATGGATATCCGTCGACGGCGCAAGGTCGGCGCCGCGGGTCACGAGCGTGATACCCTGCAGGTAGTCGTCGACCGTGACCGCCAGATGATAGCTGGTCGGCACGTCCTTCCGCGCCAGGACCACATCGCCGAATTTTTCCGGCTGGGCCTTGTTCATACCCATCCCGATATCCTTCCAGGCCAGTGGGCCGGCGATCGAGGTCGCGCCTTTCATGTCGATCCGGCGGACAAATGCCTCGCCGGCATCGATGCGATCTTCGCGTTTTTCGTCCGACAGATTACTGCAGGTGCCCGGATACACGGGACCGTCGGGACCGTGCGGCGCGTGTGCGGAACGAGAAATCTCTGATTTGATTTCCGTCCGGGTACAAAAACACGGATAAAGCAGACCTTTCAGCGCGAGTTTTTTCAGCGCCGTTTCGTAATCCGACATATGCTCCGACTGCTTGCGTACCGGCGTTTCCCAATCGAGCCCGAGCCATTTCAGGTCTTCCAGTATCGCGTCGGTATATTCGTCCTTGCACCTTACCGGATCGATATCCTCTATCCGCAGGTGGAATTCGCCGCCCTTGCCGCGCGCGTGATAGGCGGTCAGCGCCGAAAACGCGTGGCCGATATGGAGATAGCCGGTCGGACTGGGTGCGAACCGTGTTACTTCTGCTGCTGTCTTGATTTTTGCCATGTTGTCATTTCTGTGAGATCGATTTCACGTCGTTGGGACAGGGCGGCGCGATCCACCAGTAGCCGGATTATTCCGATGAACAGCCGACTTACCCTTGAGACGTTTAACAAAGCGTTAACCATACTAGCACACCGGGACGCCGATCTGGGCGCGGTCATCGAGAAATTCGGGAAACCGCCCATCTGGCGGCGGCCCCGGGGGTTCGCGACGCTGGTTCTGCTGATCCTGGAACAACAGGTTTCGCTCGCCTCGGCGCGGGCGGCGTATGACCGGCTGGCGGCGACGGCGGTCGACCTTCGACCTGAAAAGATGCTGACGCTTGGCGACGACGAGTTCCGCGCCGCCGGAGTCAGCCGCCAGAAGACCCGATATATCCGCCATTTGTCGGAATGCGTGCTGGACCGGTCGCTGCGCATGGACCGGCTGGGGCGGATGGATGAAGATGACGTGCGCGCGCAGCTGATGCAGGTAAAGGGGATCGGGTTCTGGACCGCCGACGTTTATTTGCTCATGTCCCTGATGCGTCCCGACGTCTGGCCCGTCGGCGATATCGCCCTTCAGGCCGCGGTCCACGATATAAAGGGTCTCGGTGCGCGTCCGGATCCGGCGGCGCTCATGGACATCGGCGAACAATGGCGGCCCTGGCGCAGCGTCGCCGCGCGTATTCTGTGGCACCATTATCTGAGCGCGCCCCGGCGAACTGGAAAAGGGCAAAGATGACCTATATCCTGCCGCTTAATAAACAGTGGACCTTCAGATGAGCGATCTACCCGAACTCTCCGGCCCCGAAGTGGCACCCGCTTCCGGCGGTCCGGCCAAACAGCTGGTGATTTTCGTCCATGGCTATGGCGCGAACGGCCAGGACCTGATTTCGCTGGCGCAGTATTTCGGCCAGGTGGCGCCGGATGCGGCCTTTATCTCTCCCGATGCGCCCTATCGCTGCGACGGGGCACCGTTCGGTTTTCAGTGGTACGACGTCTGGATGCAGGACCCCGCCGAACGGCTGGCGGCGATCCGCTCGACCGGAAAAATTTTCGACAATTTCGTGACCGGCCAGCTCGCACGGCACGGGCTCACCGAGGACAAGCTTGTCCTGATCGGGTTTTCGCAGGGCACCATGATGTCCCTGTTTACGGCGCCGCGCCGCGAAAAAGCCATTGCCGGCATCGTCGGCTATTCGGGGCGGATGGAATCGCCTGCGACGCTCAAGGATGAGATCCGTTCCCGGCCGCCGGTGATCATGGTGCATGGCGATTCGGACGAGCTGCTGGCGGTCTCCGAGATGGAGACAGCCGCCGCCACGCTGCGCGATTGCGGCGTCGAAATCGAGACACATGTGCGTCCCGGTCTCGGTCACGGTATCGACGAAGAAGGTATTCGGCTCGGGCTCGCCTTTGTTCACAAAGTTCTCGGATAACGAAGCTGTCCCCCTACATGCAGTAGACTGTGGATAGAATTTCACAAAATCTTCACGTCTGTGGAGTTGCCCTCTTCAGTGGTCCCGGCTAGTCTTCGCGTGTAATGAGCATTTCAAGGCACGAATTCCGGCCTGACAGGCCATGCAGATGAGGGGCGATTCCCCCGCTTTGGTCCTTAATGCCGATTTTCGGCCGCTCAGCTATTTCCCGTTATCCGTCTGGTCCTGGCAGGACGCCGTCAAGGCGGTTTTCCTCGACCGCGTGAATATCGTTTCGGAATACGACGACGAGGTCCACTCGCCGACGTTTTCGATGCGGCTGCCCAGCGTGATAGCGCTCAAACAATATGTGCCTTTGTCGCGGAAGCCCGCTTTCACCCGGTTCAACGTTTTCCTGCGGGACAGGTTTGCCTGCCAGTATTGCGGCGATACGCCGGGGACGTCGGAACTGACCTTCGATCATGTGATCCCGCGCTCGCGCGGCGGCCATACCAGCTGGGACAACGTCGTTGCTGCCTGCTCTGACTGCAACCTGATCAAGGGTAACCGGTTGCCGGAGGTCTGCGGGATGATCCCCGCCTCGCAGCCGGTGGAGCCGACGAACCATCGCCTGCAGAGCAACGGGCGCGCGTTCCCGCCGAACTTCCTGCATGAAAGCTGGCGGGATTTCCTGTACTGGGACAGCGAGCTCGAGCAGGGCTGAAATCCCTGCGTTTCAGCGTATTTCCGAACATTAAAAATTTGTAATTCGCCGGACAGGCCGCCGTAAGGCAGCGGTCTCCATATTCGGGGTCGAGAGAAACCTCAGTATGTGGAGAAACAGATGTCCAAAGACAGAATTGCAAAATCAGCTATCGCCGTCGCCGCCCTCGGCGCGGTTGCGGCGCTCGGCGCCGCCGGCGGGGTGCTGTCGAGCAAGAATCTCGCCGCATCCTCCGTGATCACGATTCCGGAAACCGCGCTGGAGAACCGCACCCTGCCGTCCAGCTTTTCCGGTATTGTGGATCGCGTCGCGCCCGCGGTCGTATCGATCCGCGTGACGGGCACGGCCCCGCAGCGCCATTCCGGCGCCATTCCCGAGATTCCCGAGCCGTTCAAAAGGTTTTTCGGCGAGGAATTCGGCCAGGGCTTCAATTTCGAACGCGGCAAACCCCAGGCCCAGCCCCGCCGTGCGCCGAAGGCTATGGGTATGGGCTCCGGTTTTTTCATCGATGCCGACGGACATATCGTGACCAACAACCATGTCGTTGCGAACGCCGAAAAAATCGAGGTCGTACTGAAGGATGGTGACGTATTTCGGGCCGAACTTGTCGGTCGCGATCCCAAAACCGACCTCGCATTGCTGAAGGTACAGTCAGACGAGAAATTCCCGTATGTCCGCTTCGGCAGTTCCGCCAAGGCCAAGGTGGGCGACTGGGTCATCGCGCTCGGCAGCCCGTTCGGGCTTGGCCAGACTGCCACGACCGGCATCGTCTCGGCGCTGGGCCGCGATATCGGGGCCGGCCCCTATGACGATTTTCTGCAGATCGACGCGCCGATCAACCGTGGTAACTCGGGCGGGCCGACATTCAACGTGCGCGGCGAGGTCATCGGCGTGAACACGGCCATCATTTCGCCGACCGGGGTAAGCGCAGGTATCGGCTTCGCGGTGCCGTCCGACATGGCGAAGAACGTTATCGCCCAGTTGATGGAAAACGGCTCGGTCTCGCGCGGCTGGCTGGGCGTCAATATCCAGGACGTCACGAAAGACCTCGCCGCAGGTCTCGGCATGGAAAAACCCGAAGGGGCCCTTGTGTCCAGCGTGACCGACGGCAGTCCTGCAGCCCGGGGCGGGCTGCAGCCCGGGGACGTAATTGTCGCGGTAAACGGCGAGCGTATCGAAAAAATGCGCGAACTGCCGCGCCTGATCGCCCGTATCGCAGCCGGCAGCGACACCAAGATGACGGTGATCCGCGGCGGCAAGGAACGCGGGCTTACGGTGACCATCGGTGCGATGCCGGAAGAAGACAAGATAGCAGCCGTAAGCCCCGATAATGCCGGGAAGCCGCGTTTCGGTATGACGCTCGCGGCATTGAACGACGGGACCCGTGCCCAGCTTGGCCTGGGCAAAAACGCGGTCGGCGTCCTGGTGACCGACGTCGACCCGAACGGCATTGCCGCCGAAAAGGGCCTTCGTCCGGGCGACGTCATCCGGCGGGTCTCCGGGCAGGAAGTGGCGGCCCCCGCAGATGTTGTCCGTATCGTCGAGAAAGCGCTCGAAAATGCAAAATCCGACGAACGGAAAGCATTGCTGGTTCTCGTGAATCGGAATGGCAACGACCGTTATGTCGCCCTGCCGCTGCGCGACGCGTAACCCGCGTCGGCGGCGCGCAGTAAGGGAGTCGGCGTCCTGTGCCCCCGGGACGCCGGCTCTTTTTTGTGTCTGCGATATGGCGGTGCGTGAACAGAACCGGTGGCAGGGATGGCCCGCCGGGCGCTGTCCGGCTAATCTCGGCTCCGACAACAAACGGAGGTCGTCATGACGATTAAAACGGTTGCACTCCTGAGTCCGGGAGACATGGGTGAGGGCGTTGCCGCCTCGATTATCGGGCAGGGGATAGACGTTATCACCGTTCTTGCCGGACGGAGCGGCGAGACCAGAATGCGTGCGGAGCGCGCCGGTATCCGTGACGTGCCGGATCTCGAGACCCTCGTGAGCGAGGCCGATCTCGTGCTGTCGATCATGCCGCCCGAGCGCGCGGAAGCGATCGCCGCGGAAGTTGCGGCGGCAATGAAGAAGACGGGCAATGCCCCCGCCTTCGCCGACATGAATGCCATCGCACCGACGACCGCGAAGCGCATTGCAGCCGTGATCGCAGATGCCGGCGCCGAATTCATCGACGGCGGCATCATCGGCTCGGCGCCGTTGAAATCGAAAGCGGATACCAAGATTTACGTCTCCGGTCCGAAGGCGGGCTTGATGGACGCGCTGGACGGCAACGGCAAGAAAATCATCCGGCTTGGCGACGAGATCGGTCGCGCCTCCGCCGTGAAAATGATCTACGCCTCGGTCACCAAGGGAACGGATTCGCTGCTGACGGCGGCCTATACTGCGGCTGAGGCGCTCGGTATCCGCGACGTGCTGGAAGCCGAATGGGCGAACAGCCAGCCGGACGCACTGGCGCGGATGGAACGACGGGTGTCGGCCCTGCCGGCCGATGCCGGCCGCTGGATCGGCGAGATGGAACAGATCGCCGAGACCTATGCCTCGGTCGGGGTGACCGCGAATTATCACAAGGGCGCGGCCGACATGTACCGCCTGCTGAATGCGACGCCTTTTGCCGCCGAAAGCCGCGAGACCATGGACAAGAGCCGCACAATGCAGGAGTCGGTCAAGGTCTATGTCCAGCACCTCAATCCCCCAAAGGCGGCGGAACAGGATTGACCGGGAACAGCATCCGCGGATAACCGCCGTTCGTATACCGTTAAAACGCAAGCCCGGGATGTATGCGCATATGCCGTGCGGGAGTTAAAGCCGAAGCGATGACCATGCCAGACACACGCCCTTCACATCCCGGCGCCGCCCGCGCCGCGCCGGGGTCGCTGTATGTCGGGGAGGTCATGCACCGGCGGTCGCGGCCAAAGGCGTATGAATTCGTCTATCGTGTCTTCAACATCGTGCTGGATATCGACCGGTTGGCCGATCCGCCCGCGCGCTGCCGGCTGTTTTCCCATAACAGGTTCAACCTGTTTTCGTTCCACGATCGCGATCACGGACCGCGCGACGGCTCCCCGCTCAGGCCGTGGATCGATAAACAGCTCGGCGCGGCCGGGTTGGGTCATGCCGGCGCCGACGTCCGCCTGCTCTGTATGCCGCGGGTGCTCGGCTATGGATTCGATCCGCTGTCGATCTGGTACTGCCACGATTCAAACGGCGACCTGCGGGCAGTGCTCTACCAGGTGAAGAACACCTTCGGCGACCAGCACGGGTATCTGCTGCCGGCGGGCGATGAACCCTCCGGGCCGTCGGATCATGAATTCGACAAGATATTCCATGTCTCTCCGCTGATTGCGATGGATGCCCGCTATCGCATTCGAACGACGTCCCCGGACGAGACACTCGCCGTGCTTATCCGCGAGTCCGACGATGAAGGCGAATTCCTGGTCGCCACGCTGACCGGCGAACGCCGGGAAATGACCGACGCTGCCCTGATCCGCCAGTTTCTGCGGGTGCCGTTCATGTCGCTGAAGGTGATTGTCGCCATTCACTGGCAGGCGATCCGTCTGATGCTGCGTGGCGTTAAATATACCAACCGGCCCGAACCGCCTGACCAAGATGTCTCCACACCGCCGCATCCCGCGCGAAAGGATGCGGCGTGAGCGGGCTGACGCAGGAGACCCCGCGGTCCGGGCTATTGCACCGCCGCCTGCGCGCGGGAAACCTGGAGATCACGCTCCCCAATGGGCATACCCTGACTCTTTCCGGCCGGGAGCCCGGGCCGTCCGCCGTGCTCAGGCTCAATCGCTGGCGGGCGTTGCGGCGGTTTGCCGGCGGCGGGACGGTCGGTTTCGGCGAGTCCTTCATGGATGGCGACTGGGATTCTCCCGACCTTCCCAAGGTGATCGAACTCGCCGCGCGTAATCTGCCGAAACGCCCGATGGCATTCCGCCGGCTCTCGCCCTGGCGATTCGCCGACCGGATGCGGCATGTGTTGCGGCCCAACACGCAGGACGGGTCGCGGGAAAACATCGCGGCGCATTACGATCTCGGCAACGATTTCTATGCCCTCTGGCTCGATCCTTCGATGACCTACTCATCGGCGGTGTTTGCCGACGGCGCGACCGGTCTTGAAGAGGCGCAGGCGGTCAAGAACCGCCGTCTGATGGACCTCGCCGGTGTGCAGCCGGGAGACCGCATTCTGGAAATCGGCTGCGGCTGGGGCGGGTTTGCCGTCCAGGCCGCGCGCGAGCGCGACGTCCATATCACAGCGGTCACGGTAAGCCGCGCGCAGCACGACGAAGCGCGCAGACGCGTCGATGCTGCGGGCCTGAACGCCCGTGTGGATGTTCAGTTGTGCGATTACCGCGATCTCGACGGTCAGTGGGATCATGCCGTGTCGGTCGAAATGATCGAGGCCGTGGGCGAGAAATACTGGCCCGTGTATTTCGAACGCGTCGCGGCCAGTATTCGCCCCGGCGGCACCTTCGCGCTTCAGGCCATCGTCATCGAAAACGAGCGCTTCGATGCCTATCGCCGCAGCGCCGATTTTATCCAGAAACACATATTCCCCGGTGGGGCGCTGCTGAGCCCGGCGGTCCTGCGCGACCAGGCTTCCGCAGCCGGATTGTCATGGACGGCGTCTGCCGGCTACGGGCTGGATTATGCCGAAACGCTGGCGCGATGGCGCGAGCGCTTCGAAAGCGTCGCCGACCGCGTTGCCGGCATGGGCTTCGATGAGCGATTCCGCCGCTGCTGGTCGTTTTATCTCGCCTATTGCGAGGGCGGATTCCGCGCCGGAAATATAGATGCTTTGCAGGTCGCCCTGGTAAAGGGATAGCTAATCCGCCTTGGTCGTCCTGCTGACAAGCGGCAGGTAAAGCGCGTAGGGCAGCAGACGCAGCAATTTCAGCATCCACGTGAACCGCTTTGGAAACGTGATCTCGAACCTGTCGGTCAGCAGTCCGCGATAAAACTGGTCTACCGCCTTGTCGACCGGCATCAGGAACGGCATTGCGAATTCGTTCTTGTCTGTCAGCGGCGTTTTAATGAAGCCGGGGTTTACCAGCTGTACGGTAATGCCGACGTCGCCGAGTTCCATGCGCAGCGCCTCGCACATATTGATCAGCGCTGCCTTGGTCGCGCCGTAGCCCGACGCCGTGCGCAGGCCGCGATAACCGGAGATCGAGGCGACGACTGCAATCCGGCCCGATTTTTTCGCCGCCATGCCGGGGATGACCGCTTCCAGCATTTTTACCGTGCCCATCACGTTCAGATCGAACTGGATCCGGAAGTCTTCCGCCTTCAGGTGTATGGCGTCCACCGGAATATAGGTGCCCGCGTTCAGCACGCAGAGGTCGGGGGTGCCGAACTCCTCAATGATGCGGTCGCGCGCCTGTCCGATGGCATCCGCATCCGTGACGTCCAGAGGAACCGCGACGATGCGCCCCGAAAGGCCCTCCGCTTCCTCCTCGAGGCTCTTCAGATCGTCGATACCGCGCGCGCTGGCGGCAACCGTGCAGCCCTCCGCCGCCAGCCGGAGCGACAGGGCGCGACCGATTCCGGAGCTTGCGCCGGTAATCCAGGCGACGGGAAAGGGGGCTTTTGGGGTCGTCATGGCGATCATCCGTTCAGTAAATCGGTTCGGGTGGTATTGGGGGAGTATACGCGAACCCGTCCCGGACAGATTGTTTTGCCATCGGGTTGCCAAAGGTTGTGAGGGCACCATTCCCGAGTCCGTCACGATAGACTAGTTTCCGGTTATGTCGGAACCCCGCCTCAAGACCAGCCTGTGGATCAGCGCGCAGATACGTTTATGCGATCTGTCCTTTATGCCTGCGGTAGTCGCCCGCCGCGGCGACAGCGATGCGGGGCAGGTGATGATTCTGCGCAACCTGCTGGACGGCACGTTCGAGCTGTTTGCCCGCACGACAGACCTCGACGGCGGCAGCGCCTGGCGACGTGCGAGCGGGCCGGAGCCGGTGGATTACGAAACCGCCAGCAAGCTGATTGCCCGAGAAGCGGATTTCGATCCGGATATCTGGGTGCTCGAAATCGAAGACCGCGATCGCAGGTACGAACTGGACGCCCCGGTAATCTGACGCGTCCGTATCCCGGGTGCGGGGGGCGGCCCTAAATCGCCACCTCTATCTCACCCAGTCTTTTTGTCAGCTTCTGGTTCTCCGAATAGTCCACGGGCACGGCGATCAGCGCCGGGCCGTTCTGGGCGAAGGCTTCTTCCAGCGCGGAGGCAATCTGGCCCGGCCCGTCGATCACCTTGCTCCACATTCCGAAGGATTTCGCCAGCAAATCGAAATCCGGGTTGTTAAAGGCGAGATCGGAATGGCGGCCTTCGAAATGGTTCTGTTGCTTCCATTTGATCAGGCCGTATTCACCGTCCACCCAGACCATGATGACCATCCTGCTGCCGATCCGCACCGCGGTTTCGAGGTCCTGCACGTTCATCAGGAAGCCCGCATCGCCGCAGATCGCCAGCACGCGGGAATCGGGCATCGCAAATTGGGCGCCGATCGCACCCGGCAGGGCAAAGCCCATCGAACAGAACCCGTTGGAGATCAGGCAGGTATTGGTCTCTTCGCATTGATAGTAGCGGGCGATCCACATCTTGTGAGCGCCCACGTCCGACAACACGATATCCTCGGGCGCCAGAAAGCTGCGCACGTCGTTGAGAATACGCTGCGGTTTCATCGGGAAGGAGTCGTCGTCTTTTTCCGCCGCCAGGTCGTCCACGATGGTCTGGCGCAGTTCGGCCCAGTCGTTGATGTCGTATAGCGGCAGCTTGCCCTCGAAGCGCTCGTTCAGCCCTTCGTTGATCTGCCACAGCGCGTCCGCCAGGTCGGATACCACATCGACCATCACCGGGTAGTCCATATCGATTTCGGCGGGGAGGAAATCGATATGGATGATTTTCTTGTCGCATCGGGGATTCCAGAAAACCGGCGCGATCTCCACCAGGTCGTACCCCACCGTGATCACGGTATCGGATTTATCGAACGCCTTGTTCACATGGTCGCGTCCCTGAAGGCCCATGGTGAACAGGCAATGGGGGTCGGACATGGCGACGGCGCCCTTGCCCATGAATGTGTTGACCACGGGGATTCCGGTTTTGCGGGCGAAGCGGCGGAGCTGTTTGGCGGCGCGTTTCCGCAGCGCACCGTTGCCGGCGAGGATGATGGGATTGGTTGCCTGCGCGATCGCGTCGATGGCCATGCGCACCGCCTTGTGATCCGCGGCGGGGCGTCGGGTCACTGTCGGCGCCATGACGGGTTTGTCGACCTCTTCCTTGGCGACGTCTTCCGGCAGTTCGATCACCGTCACGCCGGGCTTTTCGGTCTCGGCGATCTTGAATGCCTTGCGGACGATTTCCGGCACCGTCTCGCCGCTCCAAACGGTCTGCGCCCATTTCGAGATGGGCTCCATCATGCCGATGGCGTCCATGTTCTGATGACTTTCCTTGTGGAGCCGCCGCGTGGAGCCCTGACCGATGATGGCGACGACCGGTGCGCGGTCCATGTTGGCATCGGCAAGCCCGGTCACCAGATTCGTTGCGCCCCGGCCCGAGCGTGGACAGGCAGACGCCCGCTTTGCCGGTCAGCCGCCCGTAGGCATCCGCCATGAAAGCCGCGGCCTGTTCGTGACGGCAGAGAATAAAATCGATCCTGCTGTCGTTCAGCGACAGCATCAGGTCGGCGTTTTCCTCGCCGGGGACGCCGAAGATTCGTTCGACCCCTTCAGCTTCGAGGCAACGGACAAATAGATCGGAGGCTTTCATGGGGAGTCCTTGATTCGGTTTCGGGTTCCGGCGGGTTCAGACGGGGTCGGCGTCGGGCGGCGATTCCAGCGTGTCCGTGCGCAGCACGATCATCTTGTCCACCGTCATATCGCGGAGCGTATGCGGTATGCCGCCGGTGCCGAGGCCCGATTGGCGCAGTCCGGCAAACGGCATCCAGTCCGTCCGGAAGGCGGTATGGTCGTTGACCATCACGGCGGAGGCATCGAGGCCGTTGCTGATGGCCATGGCGCGTTCGATGTCGCGGGTGAATACGGCGGCCTGAAACGCCGTCGGCAGGGAATTTGCCCGGTCCAGCGCGTCCTCCAGCTTGAACCACGGATCGACGCAGACGACGGGGCCGAAGACTTCTTCGGTCATCAGCCGGCAATCCAGCGGCGCATTGAAAATCACGGTCGGCGCATAGAGCGTGTCGGTCAGTTTTTCGCCCCCCGTCAGCAGTTGGCCGCCGCCATCGACCGCCTCAACCACCCATTCGTGGATACGGTCGAGCTCCGCCGGACGGATCAGCGGGCCGACATCGGTTTCATTCAGCAACGGGTCGCCGACAACAAGCCCGGATGCCTTCATGGCAAGCTGTGTCGCGAAGCGCGTGGCGATCTTGGTATGGGCGAAGATGCGCTGGCTTGAAACGCAGACCTGGCCCGCATGATAGAAGCAGCCTTTCAGCAGCGCCTCGCGGACTTCGTAGACATCGGAATCGCCGGTGACGATCACCGGCGCGGCGCCGCCATGTTCCAGCGCGCACCGAGTGCCGGGGGCGAGTTTCGAGCGCAGCATCCAGCCGACCCCGGCACTGCCGATAAAGCTGAAGAAACCGACGCGCGAATCGGTCACCAGTTTTTCCGCCAGTGCGTTGTCGGAGGTCACGATGGCCCGGGCCCATCCCCCGGGCAGGCCCGCTTCATGCAATATGTCGATGAAAGCGAGGCAGGAAAGCGGCGTTTCCGGTGCCGGCTTCACGATCACCGGACAACCTGCGGCGATTGCCGGTGCGACCTGGTGAACGATCAGGTTCAGCGGGTGATTGAAGGCGCTGACCGCAACCACGACGCCGACCGGTTCGCGCTGGGTAAACGCCATGCGGTTGCGGGCGGCCGGGGTCAGGTTCATCGGCACGACCTCGCCGGCATCCGTGCGCAGTGCCGCAATGGTCGCCTTGACGCTGTCGATGGCGCGCAGGATTTCTGCCCTGGTGTCGCGGCGCGGCTTGCCGCCTTCGCGGGTGGCGGTCTCGATCAGCTGGTCGGTTCGCTGTTCCATCAGCGTCACGGTTTTTTCGAGCACGGCAAGCCGTTCATATGCTGGCAGCCAGGCAGACCGGTCGCGGAACAGCGTGAACGCGCCGTCGAGTGCCTGTTCCACATCTGTCGCCGAGTGCTCGGCGACGGTATCGACCGGCGACAGGTCGTACGGGTTTACGACCATGAGGGTCCTGATGGTTGTGTCTGTATCTGGTGAATTCATGTCACTTCGCATATGGGGTGAGGTTGAGGCGCGCAAAGCCGGAAGATGCGACGGCAGGATAACATTTTCGTCAGTATAATGGCGGCAGCATCGTTCGCCGATCATGCTACGCTGTTACCGCAACCGGAGAGGACTGTCATGGCAAAGTACGATTACGGCGCGTATTTCGGACCGATCGAACCGCTGGCGGATGCGATCCGCAATACCGAGACGCGGGTATGGGGCAACGGAACGGAGAAAAACAAGGATGCGCATGACTACGTGCTGTACCTCGGCTGCAACGTGCTGCGCACCGTCGCCCTGGCGGAGACGATCACGGCGATCCTGACCGAGATGGGGGTGGATTTCGTTGCCCTCGGCGGGCCGTCGACCTGCTGCGGCATCATTCACAAGTCCCAGGGCGACACGGAGGCGGCCGCGACCGTCACCGCGCAAACGTTTGCGAAATTGGACGGCTACACGCCCAAAGCGGTATTGACCTATTGTCCGTCCTGCCACGCGCATATGGACAATACGCTCGCCGAATCCGGCCTCACGACCGATGCGCCCTACCTGCATGTGACCGAATTCATCGTCGAGAATCTCGACCGGCTGAATTTCCGCAACCGGGTGGAGCGCCGGGTGATGTTTCATGCCCATGGCGATAACGATCAGGCGGAGCGGGATTCGCGCTTCGCCCGGGCCATTCTGGGCGCGATCCCCGGGCTGGAAGTGGTGGATGCATCCGGCGGGCCCGAATGGGGCCATGATTGCGGCAGCCTCCAGATCGGTCTGGTCGGCGCCGAAAAACATGCGTCCCTTGTCGAGGACCTGTTCGTGTCCGCAAAGCGCGAAAAAGTCGACGCCGTCACCGCGCTGTATCATTCCTGCTATCGCAATCTTTGCCCGCAGGAGGAAGCTCACGGGGTCGAGGTGGTCCACTACACGGATCTGATCGCCGAGGCGCTCGGCCTGCCCAAGCGCGACGAGGCCTACAAGCGCCTTCACAAGCAATCCGATCCGGCGGCGGCGTTCGAGGAACTGGCGCCCCGGGCCGAGGCACGCGGTCTGAAGCCCGAACGCCTGCGCAGAACGCTGGACCTGCATTTCAGCGCGAAGTAGCGTCGGATTTTGCCGGTTCGGCGCCCGCACACTGCAGGACCACATGCGCGTACTCGTCATTTATGCCCATCCCGACCCCGACAGCCTGAACGGGGCGATCCACCGCGAAATTCTATCCGCTCTGTCTGCGGCCGGGCATGAGGTCGATGATATCGATCTGTACGCGGACGGGTTCGACCCTGTACTCACCGCTTCGGAACGCCGGGACTATTTCGACCCTGCCGTGAACCGGACGCGGGTCGCGGATTATGCCGCGCGGATAGAGGCCGCAGAGGGGCTGGTATTCTGTTTTCCCACATGGTGTCTCGGGCCGCCGGCAATTCTCAAAGGGTTCTTCGACCGCGTCATGGTGCCGGGCGTTTCCTTCCGGCTGGAAGACGACGGGTCTCTGTCACCCAATTTGCAGCATATCAGGCGGGTCGCAGCGGTGGTCACATACGGGCGCAGCCGGGGCATTTTGTGGTGGTTCGGCGATCCGCCGCGCCGGATGATGACCCGCTACATTCGCTGGTTCGTGTCCCGGAATGCCCGAATCCGTTATCTGGGGCTGTACGATCTTCACAAACCGGATCGGGTCCGCTGCGAAAAGTTCCTGCAACGCGTCGCAAAGGAGATGTCGGGTTTCTGAAGGCGGGCCTAACAGGCAAAGGATGCCGCGGGCAGGTCGATGATCGGTTCGGTTTTGCCATGGGGCGTGGGCAACCCGCTTTCATCCACCAGCACGAAGACGATTTTTTCGACCGCCGTGATGGTTTTTTTCGTCCGCCGGTTTCTGACGTCGCAGCGAAGGGTCAGGGATGTCCGTCCGAATGCCACGGTCTCCATGCCGATCTCGATCACATCTCCCTGCCGGCCGGTCGCCACGAAGTTGATCTCCGACATGGTGCGGGTCACGATCGATTCGCTTTCGAGCTGGCACGACGCGTAGATAAAGGCTTCTTCGTCTATCCAGCCGAGTACCCGACCGCCGAACAGCGACCCATTCGAATTAAGGTCGCGCGCGGCGATCATTTTGCGTGTTCTGAACTGCATGCCCGTCAAATTCCCTCAAAGATGCCCCAAAGGGCTGTGACAGACATTTCCTACCCGAAGCTTTGCCCCGCATACGTATTCTTCGATGTTGCGGGGTCTCTTTGTGAGTTCCGGCGACGCCAGCTACCGGTCCCGACGCCGCACCCGGCGTCGGGAAATACCGTAAGATCAGGCGGTCGCGCCAGGCTTCATCGTGTGGGATCGGACCTTGGCGGAAAGGCCGCGCAATTTGCGCCAGGAACCGCGGATGAACGCGGACGTCATGCGCATTGCTTCGCCGACGGCCTGTGCACGAATGATTTCCGCGTGCCGACGGTGAAATTCGATCTGCGCCGGTGTCGGCCAGCTTTCATCGATGCTGTGATTGAGGGGAGCCCGGCTGTTGCTCAGCCAGGTATTTTCGTTCTCGGTGTAGGGTCGCATGTAAAAAAGACCTCCGTCATGGGTTGACCGGTGCCTCTTCCCTATTTGATGTCACTATCTTCTTGAATGCTGCAGTGCACACGATTTATATCGTTTGATTTATATCGTTTGATTTCAATATCCGTCAAGCGCATATGCTGCATCGCAATATAGTATCGCCGGGCATGGCGCCGACTATATTTTGTGTCGAATCCGGCCAGTGAAACGACATGTCAGTTCGTCCGCTGCCCTGTCGACCGGGAATGCCGGGCAGGTTTCCCGCCCGGCTTCCCAGTCAATCAGACCGTTTTCGGCGTTATTGCACCGCCATGCAGTAGAACAGCCCGTTGCCGCCCGATTTCGGCAGGTCATCGGCGCCGCAGCCGCGCGACGGGTGAGAGGCAACCCAGGACTTGGACGGCGCATCGTCACGTAGTCCGATGCGGTCATGATGGCCGACAAAACCCTTGTCATCGGCGCTGCTGCTTGTCCAGTTCCTGCAGTTCATGCCGGCCACCGCCATGCCCTCGGCGTTCGACCCGGTCAGGATGTCATGTCGGTTGGGGCTGTCGCCCCGGCCGTTGACCTGGTTGCCCCTTTCATCGAGGCCGTTTGCCTTGCTGATCCTGTTCGCCGGGCTGTGGAGTTCGGCGAGGTCGGCGGCAATCATGACGCCCTTCGCATTCTGCCAGGGCCCGTTGCCGACGCGGTCGCGAGCGTTCACCGAATCGGTGCTGAGATAGGCCCGCCATGTCTTGTTTCCGGCCCCGGCAGCCGCTGCGAGCGCCTGGCAATGGGCGTCCGCCCCGGCCAGCCCCCCGAGGTCTCCGCCCTTTCCCGGTCCAACGCCGGTGATGAAGAACGTCATATCCTGCGCCATCTGCGCCGCTGCACCCTGTGCGAACCCGATGGCAAGTCCTGCCGCCGCTATTGCCGTTACCAACCTGTTCATTATTGTTCTCCTGTAATAAGGCGCATATTGGCCCGAGGTTTCCACGGGCGTGCGGTCACAACTCCGTCGGTTGGTGCGGCCGGATCAACGATCGAAAACCTGCGCGAAAGCCGTCTCCCTCAGGTCGCGCTTCAATACCTTGCCAAAATGACTGCGCGGCAGGACATCGACAAAGGCGATCCGCCGCGGCACCTTGAAGCCCGCCAGCCGGTCGCGGCCGAACCGGAAGAGATCGCCTGCCAGATCGTGTGCGCTGACGCTGTCATCCGCCTTCACCGCGACAAGAAGAATGGCCTCTCCCCAGCGCGCATCCTCCACGCCGACAACCGCGCACTCGGTGATGCCGGGATGTTCCGCATAGACGGTTTCGACCTCTACGGACGGTACGGATTCGCCGCCGGTAAGTATGACGTCTTTGGAGCGGTCGACGATGGTGATCCGGCCCTCTTTGTCCATGACGCCGATATCCCCGGTAAAACACCATTGCAGTCCTTCGGGATCGTCCTTCCTGACCCGCCAGGTGAGGGCGCTGATCTCCGGGTTGCGGTGGTAGCCGAGCGCGGTATTGAAATTGCGCATCGCAATGTGTCCCGCCTGTCCGCGCGGGACCGTCCGGTCTTCGTCATCCAGGATCAGGACCCGGGTATCGATATGAGGCTCCCCGATGCTCTCTGTCAGTGCGAGCAGTTCCCCCGGGCTTTGCGTCGCCATGTTGAGACTCTCGCTCAGACCGGCCGCCGCCAGTATATCGGCCTCGGGAAACATCTCGGCGAGCTTCCGGCGGAGCGGTGCCGGTGTCGGCGCGGCGGTCGTGACCACCGTTCGCGGCCCGGTCAGCGGCTCGCCGTCCCAGGCATCGAAGAGCGGGTTTATAAGGGCGGGGACGAGCGGCAGGTATTCGACGTTCCGCGTCCGGACCTCGCCGAGATAACGCGCCGGATCGAAGGACCGGCCGGCAGGGAAGATAACGGTTCCGGCGCGCCACAGGACCGTGAACAATCCCCATTCCATTCCGGCGACATGATACGCGGGCAGGACCGAAATGGTCTGCCATCCGCGCCGAATTCCGTATTCGGCAATATCGGCGAGTACGGTAAACAGGGTGCCGACATGACTGTGCAGCACGCCCTTGCTCTTGCCGGTGGTGCCGCCGGTGGACACCAGGCGCCAGGGTTCGTCGAAGGACGTCAGGACCGCCAACGGCGTGACGGATTCGCCCGCGATCAGGGCCTCGTAATCCTGCCAAACGCCATGCGGCCATTCCGCAGCGGGTTCTTCGTTCGACCCGGCGCGGAGAATCCTGATGTCGGCTGCGGTGTTCGCGAAGTGACCGCTGAAATCGGCGTTGGCGACGATCGCCCGGCAGCCATGGTCGTTCAGGTATTCAGCCACCTCCGCCGGCAGAAGCCGCACGTTGATCGGCGCGAAGATCGCACCGATCCGCGCGCAGGCAAACATCGTCTCGACCATCGCGTGTTCGTTCCAGAACATTGCCGCGACAATGTCGCCCCTGGCGATACCTCTTTGCATCAGTCCGCGGGCAAGACGGGTGACCCGTTCGTCCAGTTCGCGGTAGGTCAGCCGGCGACCGGCCGACAGGTCGTCTATCGCGATCCGGTCGGGGTGAAGCTCGGCACCGCGGGCGACAATGAAGGCGACGCTGGCAAGCTGGCGCTCAGGATTGGTCAGTTTTCGATCCATATGGGCCTTTCAATCCGTTCGCATGGCAACGCGGCCCCGGCGCGGCGGGACTGGATCGCGTACCGCCTCAGCCCAGATGTTCTTTCAGAAATACCCGGATCTTTGCCCAGGCGTCTTTTGCCTGTTCCTCGCGGTAGCGATCCGGATTGACGAAATCCTGGAAACCGTGTCCGGCACCGTCATACTGGTGAAATTCATGGGGCACGTTGGCGGCTGTCAGCGCGGCGTCCAGATCGGCGACGTCTTCGGGAGAGGGATTCTGGTCCTCGTTGCCGAAAATACCCAGAACCGGGCAGGGGATATTGCCCGCAAGTTCGATCGGGGGCGTCGCGCCTTCGCCCATGCCGAGCTTAATGCGCCCGCCATACAGCGTGACCAGCGCCTTGTAATGCGCGTTGTGGCAGGCATGCAGCCAGCTGACCCGGCCGCCCCAGCAATGGCCGATCACGCCGATGCGGTTGCTGTCGACATTATCCATAGCGGCAAGCAACGCGTATGCGGCGTCCATATCGGCGACGGCGCGGTCGTCCCGGAATTCTTCGCGCTTGATGAGGATATCGGTTTCGGGCGTCCACCAGTGGAACACGAACGGGATCACGCAGACATATCCCGACTTGGCGAATCCCTCGCCGATATCCAGCGTGAAGGGGTCTTTCTCCAGCCCTTCATGTGCGATGGGCAGGTGCTGGGCGCAGACGATGCCGGGATGCGGGCCGGGGCCTTCCGGCTCGAAAATCAGGATTTCCATCGGACTGTTTTCGATCGTCACGGTTTCTTTGCGGTACATTCGGTATTCCTCGCAGTTGGCCCTTGTCCCCGATCATCATCCGGCGGGGGGTCGATTCTGTTCTAAGCGGGTACTATACCGCGCAACCGGCCTCTCAACGAGGCATCACCCGGATGTTTTTCAATTGATGAATTTCGCTAAATGATTTCGGACGAGCTCCTTGCCGGATACAGCCGCTTCCGGGATGACCGCTTCAAGACCGAGGAGGCGCGGTACCGGGACCTCGCGGGCGGACAGGCGCCATCAACGATGGTTATTGCCTGCGCGGACAGCCGGGTGGATCCGGCAACGATATTCGCCGCGGCGCCGGGAGAATTATTCGTTGTCCGGAATGTTGCCGCCCTTGTGCCGCCCTGCGAGACGTCTTCGGGCTATCATGGCACCTCCGCCGCACTTGAATTCGCGATGACGTCGATTTCGGTGGAAAATATCGTGGTGCTCGGTCACGGCCTGTGCGGCGGGGTGGCGGCATCGCTTGCCGCCGCAGAGAATGTGCCGGCGGGAACGTTCATCGGTCCCTGGGTCGAACTCTTGTCCGGCGAACGCGATAAAATTATACGCGACGAGACGGTCACCGGCCCACTGGAACGCCAGCGGGCGCTGGAATGGATGGGTGTATTGTATTCAATCGGCAATTTGAGGACGTTTCCGTTTATCCGGGAGGCGGAGCGGGAAGGCCGGTTGACACTTCACGGGGCGTGGTTCTCGATCGCCGAGGCCGAATTGTACTGGCACAATGCCGACACAGGTCTGTTTGAACCGGTATCTGCAGATCAGCCTGTCATCAGCGGCAGGGCAGTCTGTGACTGATATTGCAGGGCTCTGTTCTTCTTCAGAAAACCGCCTGTTTATTTTATGCTGATTTTCGGAACTGCGGCGTGCCGCACCTGTAACCTCTGTAGAACAAGGCCGTCGCGACAATGCACGATATCCTGAATCTTGCCGGGTCGAATCTTCTGTCGCCACCCGTGCTTTTCTTTGCATTGGGGTTTGCGGCCTCTTTTGCCCGGTCGGACCTCGAGGTCCCGCAGGCGGTGGCCAAGGCGCTGTCGCTGTATCTTCTGCTCGCGATCGGATTCAAGGGAGGGGTCGCGGTCGCAAGTCACGGGCTGGATACGAAGCTTGTCTCGACGCTGGCCGCCGGGATTGTGCTCAGCGCCGCAATCCCGTTCCTCGCCTTCGCGCTGCTGCGCATCGTTACCAATCTGCCCCGCGTCGATGCCGTAGCCGTGGCGGCGCATTACGGTTCGATTTCCATCGTGACATTCGCCGCGGCGACGTCGGTGCTTGCGACGTCCGGAATCGATTATGAAGGGTATCTTGTTGCGGTCGCCGCGGTCATGGAAACGCCCGCCATCGTCAGTGCGTTGCTGCTGCTGCGCTGGAGCGGCGCAAATGACGATCAGGGCGAAAACGCGAATGCGTCGGCCTCCGAACTGTGGCGGGAAATTGCGCTTAACGGGTCCATCGTTTTGCTGACCGGCGCGTTCGTCATCGGTTGGGTGACCGGCGAGAAGGGACTTGGCGACATTGCGGGATTTGTGGTCGATCCGTTCAAGGGCGTGTTGTGCCTGTTCCTGCTCGATATGGGCCTCGTGGCCGGTCGCGGTATGCGGCAGGGCGCGCGCGATCTCTCGCTGCCGCTCGTCGGCTTCGGTATCGTGATGCCGTTGATCGGCGGTGTGCTGGGTGCCGGCGCGGCCGCCGTCATCGGCCTGTCTGCGGGCGGCGCCATGCTGCTGGCGACGCTTGCAGCATCGGCGTCCTATATTGCCGTCCCTGCGGCGATGCGGCTTGCCATCCCGGAAGCGCGTCCGAGCATTTATCTCAGCCTGTCGCTTGGGGTCACGTTTCCGTTTAATCTTACGCTGGGCATACCGGTCTACGTTATTCTCGGAAACATCGCGGGAAGCTGAACAGGATATGGAAACATTTGCCAAGAAACGCCTGGAGGCGTTCATCGAATCCCCGGTCCTTCACCGGTTTATCGGTATTCTCGAATCCCAGGGGGTGCGCGGATATTCGGTGCTGCCTGTTGTGTCGGGTAGCGGGTCCGACGGCGTCTGGTCGCGGGAAGGCTCCGTCACCGCGGCCGGCCAGATGGTCGCCGTGGTGTGCATCGTATCGCCCGAAGCGCTGGAACCCCTGCTCGACAAGGCCTTCGCCATGCTGTCCCGGCATATGGGGATTGTCAGCGTCAGCGACTGCGAGGTGATGCGCGGCGACCGGTTCTGACGGGTTACCAGGACGCCAACGTCCGGCTGACCGTTGCGGCCTAATCCAGATCGCTGGCGTCGTGGCGTTCGGGAAGCTGCAGTTCCTCCGGGCCCATTACCTTGTTGACCCGCCGCCCCCGCTGCACGGCCGGGCGTTCCTGGATTTCCGTCGCCCATCTGACGACGTTCTTATAGGATGCGGCCTCGATGAATTCCTCTGCTTCGTACTGGTTGTTGATCACCAGGTTGCCGTACCAGGCATAGGTCGCGATATCGGCGATGTTATAGTCGTCGCCGCACAGGAACTGCCGCTCGGCGAGGTTCTTGTCCAGTACGTCGAGCTGGCGTTTGACTTCCATCGTGAAACGGTCGATGGGGTACTGGAATTTTTCCGGCGCGTATTTGTAGAAATGACCGAACCCGCCACCCAGATAGGGGGCGCTGCCCATCTGCCAGAACAGCCAGGACATGCACTCCGCGCGGGCTGACGGCTCTTTCGGAAGAAAGGCGTCAAATTTTTCGGCCAGATAGAAAAGGATGGCGCCGGATTCGTACACGCGCGTCGGCGGCGATGTGCTGACGTCGAGCATCGCCGGGATTTTCGAATTCGGGTTGATCGCAACAAACCCGCTGCCGAACTGATCGCCGTCCATGATGCGGATGAGCCACGCGTCGTATTCGGCCTCCTTCTTGCCCATCGCAAGAAGCTCCTCGAACATGATCGTGACCTTGATGCCGTTCGGCGTCGCCAGCGAATAAAGCTGGTGCGGATGCTTGCCGACCGGCAGTTCCTTTTCATGCGTCGCGCCCGAGATCGGGCGATTGATGCTCGCCCATTGACCGGCGCCTTCGGAATCCCATTTCCAGACTTTCGGGGGGATGTATGTCGCGTCGGCCATGTGATTTTCCTTCCGGGGGAGTGAGGGTGCGCATCCTGAATTGGTTTCAGACGCTGTTGGCGCGGAGATTAACAAGCGTGGCAGCAGCTAACCAGCCTACAGACTATGCTCGTGACAGATAGGTCTCTTTATCGAAACGCAATACGCAGGCCGTGGTTCAGCGCCCGCAGCAGCGCTTGAACTTTTTGCCCGACCCGCAGGGGCATGGATCGTTTCGCCCGGTTTTGCCGACCGGCACCGGCGCCTTTGCCGGCGCTATATCGCCATCGACATAGACCCAGAGCCCGTCTTCACGCCGGAAGCGGCAGATTTCCCGGTGAACGCGGGTTTCGCCGCCGTCTCTGAAGCGGGCGCTGAAGTCGACCGTGCCGGTTGTATCCAGAGGGCCGCCGCCGGACGTGCCGTTGATTTTAAGCCCGACCCAGATCACGTCGGGAAGGTCGGTGTTTGCGCTGTCGCGATGTTCGGCGGCGAAGGTCCGCGCGATATAGGCGCCGTCGCCCAGCGTAAAGGCGGTGTAACGTGACCGCATCAGTGCTTCGGCAGTGGGTGCGGGCATGCCCGCCAGGTAGGGGGCGCAGCATGCGTCGAACCGTGCGCCGGAGCCGCAGCGGCACTGTTTTTCCGGCATCGGTCTAGATTCCTTCTTCCGGGGCGACAAACAAACGGTTCGCCGATGTCTTGATGCCGTCGATATAGGCTTTCTGCGACCATCCGCAATCCAGCCTCAGATGTTCCCAGTTGCGGACCGACAGCAGGGTCCACAACAGGGCCGTGGCCTGACTCCGCGTATTGTCGGATGACAGGCGGCCCTCGGCTTTCAGGGCGTCGATGGCCGCAGCACAGCCTTCGCGCATGGCGTCCATCCGGTTAGTCCACGCGGCCGCCGCTTCCTCGTCGCCCGCGTCTTTCAGGGCGAGAAGGACCCGCGCGATGCCGTAGATCTCCGGGATGTAATTCCCCCAGGCCTCGATATAGGCATCAAGGCGTTCCGGTCCCGAGGCGGCCGAGCGGCTCGGCGCCAGCCGCGCGTCGATGTCTTTCAATTGGTCCACATACAGGGTTGTCGCGACCAGCAGGTCGGTTCGGGTGGCGAAATGCAGATATAGCGCCTGGCGGCTGATGCCTGCCCGCTTGGCGATGTCCGCCATCCGCAGGCCGCTTCCGGGGCCATCTGCCGTCAGCGCGAGTGTCGCGTCGAGGATGCGTGTTCGTGTGTCGGATTTTTTTATTGACATAATGTCAAGTAACCCCTACTTGTCGTCCTGTCAATTGACACAGTGTCAAGTGAATTTGCTCAAACGTAACGATGGAGAAGAAAAATGAATGTTATAATTTTTGGCGCGACAGGTTCGGTGGGCCGTCATCTTGTCGAACAGTCCCTGCGCGACGGACATACAGTAACCGCCTTTGCCCGCGACCCGTCGGTTCTCGAACTGACCCATGCCAATCTCACGCACCGGGCAGGCGACGTGCTCGATGCCGCCGCCGTCCAGGCAGCGATTGCCGGACATGATGCGGTGATGGTCGCGCTCGGGGCCGGCCGCAAGGGCGCGGTTCGCGCGGCGGGCACGCGGAATGTCATCGCGGGCATGACGCGCCACGGCCTGCGCCGCCTGGTCTGCGCATCAACGCTGGGCGTCGGGGACAGCTATCCTGCGCTCAACTTTTTCTGGAAGCGGATCATGTTCGGACTTCTGCTGCGCGACGCGTTCGCAGATCATCAGGCGCAGGAAGACGCGATCCGCGAGAGCGGTCTCGACTGGGTCATCGTACGCCCCGGCGCCTATACCGACGGGCCGGCCACGGGCGTCTACAAAACAGGCTTCGCCCCCGCGGAGAAGAACATCGCGCTGAAAATCTCGCGGGCAGATGTTGCGCGGTTCATGCTGGAACAGCTGACCGGCACGACCTGGCTGCGCCGGGCGCCCGGGCTGTCCTATTGACAGCGGCTGCCGGGATCCCGACGCGATGAGTCTGCCGAGATGGCCCTGCGACGATGACTGGACCCCGGTTCGTATCCGGGCCAGATTACCGTATTCAAATTGATTTGGGAGAGAACGATGCCGAGGGGCGTGATTGATACCGACGGGCTGATGACGCCCGATGTGCGGGCGTTGCGCGATACCGAAACCCCGAAGGGCCTGCCGTTCAATATTGCGAAGATCGGCCATGTGGTGCTGATGGTGCAGGACCTCGAAAAGTCGGTCGATTTTTATACGCGGGTGCTCGGCTTCCGGGTGTCCGATGTCTATCCCGCGACGATGGTTCCGGGGCGCATGGTGTTCATGCGTTGTGCCAACGATCACCATGGCGTGGCGCTGGTCGGCGGCGCGAAGGCGCCCGCAAATAGCAATGAATTGAACCATATGGCGTTCGAGGTCGCGACGCTGGACGAGGTATTCCGGGCGCGCGACCATCTCGAAGCCGAGGGTGTAAAGATTACCTATGCCGGACGCCGCCGCGCCGGATGCCAGATCGCCGTGGAGTTTCTCGATCCCGACAACCATGTGCTGGAAATTTACTGGGGCATCGACCAGGTCGGCAGCGACGGTCACATCCGGCCGCCCGAAGAGTGGCGCGAGGAAATGACGCTTGAAGGGGCCGTGGATAATGCCCCGCCGGGTCAGGATACCACGCTCGCCGATCCATCGTTGCGGCGGGACTAGCTCGCGCTTTTCCGGGTTTTTATTTAGCGCCTGCCCGATGGCTTGACGGGGCGGCGGCCCTGCGAAGATCGTCGGCTTCCGCTTTTTCACGCTGCGCGAGCCGCATCGCCTGTTCCTTGGCCGTATCGTACTGGATCGGCCAGCGCTGCGCCGTATGGCCGTACCAGGCGGACGCCTCCAGCGTGAAATGGGGGTTGGTCAGATGGGGGCGGGCAAGCGCCACGAGGTCCGCGCGCCCGGCAGCGACAATGGTGTTCACCTGGTCCGATGTGGTGATGTTGCCGACGGCGATTGTCGGGATGTGCGCCTCGTTGCGGATTTGCTCGGCGAACGATGTCTGGAACATCCGGCCGTAGACCGGCCTTGCGTCCGGCGTGGTCTGGCCTGCGGAGACGTCGATCACGTCGCAGCCATGGCCCTTGAAGGCCCCGGCGATTTCGACCGCTTCCTCGCCCGTCACGCCGTCAGCGCCGACCCAGTCGGTTGCGGAGATGCGCACCGACACCGGTTTCGAGGCCGGCCAGGCGGCCCGGACGGCGTCGAACACTTCCAGCGGAAATCGCAGGCGGTTCTCAAGGCTGCCGCCATATTCGTCGCTCCGTTTGTTGGCGACCGGCGTGATGAACGATGACAGCAGGTAACCGTGCGCCATGTGCAGTTCGATCATGTCTGCGCCCGCCGCGTCGGCCCGGATCGTGGCGCGGACGAAGTCATCGCGGACCCGGTCCATGTCGGCCCGGGTCATTTCGCGCGGGACATGCATCCCCGCCTTGTGGGCCAGCGCAGACGGGGCCATCACGTCCCAGTTGCCGTCGGACAGGGGCATGTCCATCCCTTCCCAGCCGACCCGGGTCGATCCCTTGCGCCCGGCATGACCGATCTGAAGGCAGAAGCGGGCATCTGAGTTATCGTGGACAAATCCGATTACACGCTGCCACGCGTCGACATGGGCGTCGGCATAAATCCCTGCGCATCCGGGCGTGATCCGGCCGTCGGCCGATACGCAGGCCATTTCAGAGAAGACAAGCCCCGCGCCGCCGAGCGCGAGGCTGCCGAGATGGACGAAGTGAAAATCGCCGGGCAGGCCGTCCGCTGACGAATACATGTCCATGGGCGATACCACGACCCGGTTGGCGAGCGTCATGTCGCGCAGGGAGAAAGGCGTGAACATCGGCGGCGGCGTGCCCGCGACATCGAGGCCGCCCTTGCGAACCTCATCGGCGAACCAGTCGTCGATGCGGTCGATCAGCGCCGGGTCGCGAAGGCGCAGGTTCTCGTAGGTCACCTGTTTGGAGCGCGACAGCATCGAGAATGCCGCCTGCAGCGGCACCATGTCCCAGTATCGCCGGGGCTGTTCCGTCCAGATCACGGATACCTCCGACGCATGCTGGGTTTTTTCGACCTCCTCGCGCCGCTTTTCCTCGAATCGTTTCTGTGCCGCCGCGACCGAGTTGGTTTCCGACAGGGCGTCCACCAGCGCGATCGAGTCTTCCATGGCAAGCTTGGTGCCCGACCCGATCGAGTAATGCGCGGTGTGAAGCGCATCCCCGATAAGGGTGTAGCGGTCGTGCGACCAGGCCGCGCAACGGATCATCGGGAATTGCCGCCAGACCGTCTTGTTGGCGATCAGGTCGTATTTGCCGTCTTCCAGCCGGTCGGCCCAAAGCTGTTTCATATATGAGACGAGTGTCTCATCAGTGAGACAGCCCCCGCTGGATTCGGCGTTCGCCCAGGTGGGCTCCGGCGCTTCGACGATCCAGGTGCTCATGCCGGGCTTGTACTGATAGGCGCCGAGCACCCAGATGCCGTGATCGTCGGTCGTGAAGTCGAAGGTGAACGCGTCATAGGGGCGCGTCGTGCCAAGCCACGCGAACCGGTTTTTGCGCCACTGGATGTCGGGTGCAAATTTTTCCGCGAAGCTGCTGCGAACGACACTGTTGATGCCGTCGGCGCCGACGACAAGGTCGGCGTCGATATCCGCCAGATTGCCGATGTCGTGGCCAAATTTCATTTCGACTCCGAGTTCGGTGCATCGGTGTTGAAGAATCTGCAGCAGTTCCATCCGTCCGCAGCCGCAGAATCCATGGCCGGTCGACCGGATCGTTTCGCCGTGCAGGACGAAATCGATCTCGTCCCAATAGGCGAACTGGTCCCTGATCGCATCATAGCTCTCCGGGTCCCGGACGAGAAACTGGTCGAGCGTCTCGTCGGAAAACACCACGCCGAAGCCGAACGTATCGGTGGCAGCATTCCGCTCGTATACCGTTATGTCATTGGCCGGGAATGCTTTTTTTGCCAGCAGGGCGAAATAGAGGCCGCCCGGCCCGCCGCCGATTACCGCAATGCGCATCGTCGTCGTCTCCGATATTTATCTTACATATAAGATATTTACAGATTTAACGTCAATTCGTAAGCTGGCGGCAGAGCAACCGGGAAATCTGCCGTTATGGCGTCGACCCTCGATCATCTCAGCGACCCTGTTATTGGCGACGGCGAAAAACTGTCGCTGAGCCTGTGGCTGCAATTGATGAAATGCACCAAGGAAATCGAGGCGGGAGTCGGCAGCAGGTTGCGCAAAACCCATAACCAGAGCCTCGCGCGGTTCGATGTGCTGTCCCAGCTTCACCGCTTCGGGGGCGACTGGGCATCCGTCGGTGAAATTGCTGCGCGCGTCATGGCGTCCAGCGGCAATATCACGGGGCTGGTCGACCGCATGGTCGCCGAAGACCTGATCGAGCGCCGGGCGAGTCCCGATGATCGCAGGAGTTTCCAGCTGCGGATGACCGCCCCGGGGCGGCGGCTGTTCGATGATATGACGGCGGACCACGCCCGCTGGGTGGACGATGCGCTGGACGGCATCAACGACAGAGACAAGAAGCGCCTGATTTCGCTGCTGATAGACGTGCGCCGCGCCTTCGAGGCGACACAGACGGCGCGCGGGTGAGTCTTTTCAGAGGAGATACCGAATGACGGGATTGCTGCCACTCCCCGGATCGCGCGACGAAATTCTGAGAATCCAGTCGGAACGCAAACGCGTCGCGTTCGAGCGGGCGAAACAGGCCGGTTGGTACAGGGGCAAGCTCGATCATATCAACGCGGACAAGCTGGACGATCCGGAAGAGTGGCAGAAAATTCCGATCGTCGACAAGGACGTGCTGCGCAAGCTCGATCACAAGACATTCATGGAACAGTTCTGTATCGCACCGCGAAGAGATATCGCCGAATACTGGCGGTCCGGCGGTACCACGGGCACGCCGGTCTTCTATCCGAGGACCTTTGCAGACGTGGAATACGGCATGGTCACCTGGGGACGGTCCTTCCCGGCGATGGGGATCGGGCCGGGCGATTCCTGCCACATCTCGTTCCCCATCGGCATTCACCCGGCCGGGCAGATCTGGGCGCGGTCTGCGCACGAGGCCGGTGTCGGCATGAACTGGGTCGGCGCCGGCAATGCCGTTCCGTCGGCGGCCCAGCTGGCGTTGATCCAGTCGCTGGAACCGACAGTGCTTATATCGATGCCGAGCTTCGCGCTCCACCTGTCGAACCTGGCGGCGGAGCAGGGTATCGATCTTACACACAGCAGCGTCTCCAAAATTATCTGTTCGGCGGAGCCGCTGTCGGACGCCAAGCGAGAAAAGCTCGCCCGCACCTGGGGTGCCGAAGTCTTCAACGTGTTCGGTATGAGCGAGGCGGGGCTGATGGGATCGGAGGCCGCCGCGCATGACGGCATTCACATCTGGTCAGACATGTTTTTTCTGGAGGTCGTCGACCCCGAGACGGGAGAGATGCTGCCACCCGGGTCCGAGGGACACCTTTGCCAGACCCCGCTCTGGACCAATCACGCGACACCGTTCCTGCGCTGGAACGCCGGCGATATCGTCACCTATGTCGAACGCGGGAATAGTGGCGGGCAGTTTGCCGACCTGTTTCCGATGATTCGTCACGCCAACCGCACGACCGGCTTTTTCAAGATCCGCGGTGTCAACATCAACCATGCGGAGTTTGAGGATTTCGTTTTTTCGATTCCCCCGGTCAACGATTTCCAGGCGGTACTGGTAACGGACGACAACGATTTGGAAACGCTTAATGTCCGGATCGAGGTCCGGCGGGGCGAAGACGCCGACGCCATTGCCGTCGACATGGCGGAACGGATCAAGATGACCTTCGAGATGTCGGCCCGTATCGATGTGCTGGAGATCGGCACACTTGCCCGAATGTTCGAATCGTCCATCAAGGCGCCGCGCTTCGTTGATGAGCGGAAATAGTTCGGCCGCTGAATTCTGCGGATGACAGCTTCATTTCCCCACCGCGCGAAAATACTTTAAGCTGCGGGTCAGCTACAGGAGTACCTGATCATCATGACCGGTGTAGATCGCGCGAACGGCCACAAACCGGCCGGCTTATCACCTCTGTTCCACCCGGCGCTGGCGGATGCGCCGCGCCCCGAGCAGGGAAAACTCAATTACGACCTCAACCGGGCGTTGTCCGCCGTGGTCCCGCTGCAGGCGCGCGCGCCGGAAGATGCGTTTTCGGCTTCCTATCTCGGCACCGAGCGCGAGGGAAATGCGGTCCTGATCTCGGATGACGGTCTGCTCCTGACCATTGGCTATCTCATCAATGAATGCGATCTGATTACGGTAGGAACGCGCATCGGCGGTGTCGCCGAGGCCCATACAATCGCCTATGACTATGAAACCGGCCTCGGCCTGATCCGCACCACGGCCGACCTCGGCGTCACGCCGCTCGAGCTTGGCCATTCTTCGTCCGTGCGGGAAGGCGATACCCTGACGGTCGGCGCGCATGGCGGCAAGGCGCAGGCCATTGCCGCCAGGATCTCGTCGGTGCGCGAATTCGCCGGTTACTGGGAATACCTTATTTCGGGTGCGATCTTCACGGAACCGCCCCATCCCATATGGTCCGGCGCGGCTTTGCTGGATCATGACGGCAAGCTGGTCGGGATCGGTTCCCTGTTCGTGCAGGACGCCGAAGAAGAGAACGCCGACAAACAGCCCGGCAACATGTTCGTGCCCGTCGATCTGCTGAAACCGATTTTCGAGCAGCTCATTGAAAAAGGCCGCACGGACCATCCGCCCCGTCCGTGGCTCGGCATCTATACGGTCGAAACCATGGGTCATCTTCTGATCACGTCGGTATCCGAACGGGGTCCTGCCGTGGCGGCAGGGGTAGAGCCGGGCGACGTCGTGCTTGCCGTCAACGGCGAAGAGGTCAAAGACCTGCCAACCCTTTACCGCAAACTGTGGGGATCGGGCGAAGCAGGTGTGCCGGTGGACCTTGCATTGTTGCGCGATCAGCGGATGATCGAGGTCTCGGTCATGACGGTGGACCGTGCGCGCATCATGCGGCGGCCAAATACGCATTAGAATGGGTTGATCATTCCGACGACTGTCCCGGGCCGCTAAAAGCCGGGGACGGCGGCGGGTATGGTCGTTTGCGCAATATGGCGAAAGAAGCTTCCGATAAAACCGACAGCGACGCGCCAGAGATGGAGTTTGGCGACGAGAATGCGCCGCGCCTGACCGAGGACGAAAAGCACGAGGTCGAGGAGCTGAAGCAGCTCCGCGTGCCTGTGGTCTATGAAATCATCCGTGAAGAGGGGGTCGAGGAACTCAAACGGCCCGTTCCGTCGCTCTGGTAGTCGGGTCTTGCAGGCGGTATCGCGATTTCGGTGAGCGTTCTGGCAGAAGGCCTGCTTCATCGCTATCTGCCGGACACACCGTGGCGCCCGCTGGTCGAGAATTTCGGCTATTGCGTCGGTTTTCTGATCGTCATCCTCGGCCGTCTCCAGCTTTTCACGGAGAACACGATCACGGTAATCTTTCCCCTGCTGACGGATTTCAGCAGATCGAACCTCTATTTCACGATGCCACTCTGGTGCGTGGTGTTGTTCGCGAATATGTGCGGCACCTTCGCCGTGGCCCTGCTGACATTGTATGGCGGGATCATCCAGCCGGAATCGGTGTCTGCGATGCTCGGTGTTTCGCATCACCTTATGGATTACAGCGCGTCCCAGGCGCTGCTCTACGGCATTCCGGCCGGTTTTCTGGTCGCGGCCATCGTCTGGATCATGCCAAACGCCGAATATGCCGGATTCTGGGTGATTGTTATCGTCACCTACATTATCGCTCTCGGCGGATTTACCCATGTTGTGGCGGGGTCCAACGAGGTGTTCCTGCTGATCCTGAATGGCGATATCACCGTTCAGACAGGCGTCGTCGGGCTTCTGTTGCCGACACTGATCGGCAACATTATCGGCGGCACCGGCCTGTTCGCCATGCTTGCGCATCGCCAGGTCCGCGAAGAGATCTGAGCGCCGACCCGGTCGGCCGTTTCAGCGTGCAGGTGTCCGTCAGTTCAAGTTGGGCTGTAGTCCCGGTCGCGCCGTCTTTCGACCGGGCGCGCGGAAATAAATGATGACCAGGCGGTTGTCTTTCGCTGCCGCGATCCCGTGTTCCACTCCCATCGGCGCAAAGACAAGACTTGTCGGTTCCACGTCGTGCACTTCGCCCCCTACGGTGATCGTGCCGCGACCCTCGATCACGTAGAATGTCTCGTCGTCGGTGTTGTGATGATGCACTACCGTGCCTTGGCCAGGCTCGTAGCACAGCAAGTCGCTGATCATCCGTTCAGTGTACAGTATCTTTTTCTTGATCCGGCGACCCGTATCGAATTCGATATGGTCGGCAACAATCAGGGAATTCAGCCCTGTCTCTTCCGTCTTGCCTGTCATCAGGTGTTGTCCTTCGCTTGGAGGGGGGCGTGCCGCGCACGCTGGATCAGCATCATTGATACGCAGGGCAGGTTGGCGTGAAAAGCCCCGATGCTTACAGCCCTTCTACCGCCATCCAGATCAGCCGCAGCGCCATCAGGGTCAGCATCGTCTGGATAGCGATGCGGAAAACCCGCTCGGGGATCAGGTCGAGTGCGTATTTGCCGCCCCAGGTGCCGATGAACGAGGTCGCGATCATCGCCACAATCAACGGGACGTAGCTGCCGAAACTGACGCCGAGCAGAACGAACGCCACCAGCTTTGCGATGTGCACGATGCTCATCAGCGTGCCCAGGGTGGCGATGTGGTTACGCCGGTCCGGCGCGATGGCGGCGGTGAACGCGGCGAGCAGCGTACCTGTCGCGCTGATGAAGATGCCAAGGAAAGTCACCAGGAACCCGAGGAAGGCGAACCGTCCGCGCTCCGGCCCGAACTGCGCGAGCTTCGGCACCCAGGCGAGCACGAGGATGCTGACGCCCAGGGCCAGCAGCAGCAGGTTTTCCGGGAGGCTGACGAATATCCGGCCGCCGATGGCCGCGCCGATAACGGTGCCGATGGTAAAGGGCAGAACCGTCTCGCGCATCAGGTAGCGCCAGCGCGAAATTGCCATGCTGCCGGCTGCGCCGAGCTGGACGACGGTATGGATCGGTATCAGCAGCGCCGGCGGAAATACGAAGGCCATCACGGCGATCAGCAGCAGCCCGCCCGCCGTGCCGACGATGGCAGCGATAAAAGCCGTCATTGCCGCCGCCAGCGACAGGCCGGCAAACACCCAGGCATCGATGCCGACCATACCGAGAAACTGTCCGTTGGCGATATCCATAGCGTCAGCAGGGCCGCGGGACGGCGAGACGCCGATTGAAATTGTGGTGCATGAAGGCCGTTTGGTTGGGCGAAAGTGCCGTTGAATCATGAACGGAAGACGGGGAGCGCGAAGTCTATTATCTGACCGGCGGCGAGTCCATCTCTCCCGACGCTGCAGCCGGCGGGGAAGGGGATCTCCGCTGGCAGAAAACCCCGAACAGAAAAAGGCGGCCCACCCTGGCCGGGTGACGCCGCCTTTTGCCGAATTCGGAAGCTTGTTAGGAGCGCATCATCCGCCGGGCACGCATTGCGCCGATCATGCCGACGCCGACCAGCCAGACCAGCGCGCTACCGGGTTCGGGAACTTCGGTCGTGGTGATCGGCACGCTGACATTGATCAATGCCGTAACGATATCGTTGCCGCAGGCCGGGCTCCAGTGGATGCCGATGGAACCGTTGCCGTCCTCGTCGAGCAGATTGGTGAGGTCGAGGGCAAGTTCGATCACCGAATGCTGGTTGGTCTGGGTGTTGCGGGTGTATGCGAAATCGGCGTCGCCGATCTTGGTGCTGGCACCGTTAATGTCCATCTGCACGGGCGATGCCGGTGCAATCGGGTCCTGGATCCAGTTGGCGTTCGCCCAGATCGAGCCCGCCGTTTGGGCGGCATCGGTGCTGGCGAGGCTCAGCGTATGGCCGGTGCTGCTCACGTTATGAGTGGTGCCTGCATCGCCTTCGGTAATCAGGCCGCCCGCACCGCCGCCGATACCGCCGCCGACTTCGATGCCGACGATGCCGACCGGTGTCGTCATGTAGATGTCGCCCGGCGAATAATTCGAGAGGCCGTTGTCGGGCCGCTGGCCGCTGACGATGGCGATATACATCATGCTGCCCTGAACGGCGACGCCCATGTACTCGGCATCGTAATTCTGGCCGCCGTAATTCGGGCCGACATACCCGCCAGCGCCAGCCGAATCGTTCTGATCCTCGATAAAGCTGCTCACAAGGCCGATTGTCGGGCTGGGGGACGAGAAGTTGGAACTGTTGCCGTCCGCAACGGTTATTCCCCAATCGGACAGATCACCGTCGATCGTGATCGCGGAGGCGGAGGCTGCCGACAGGGCGACGCCAAGGCCGAGGGTGGTGGCGAAAACGAGAGGTTTCAATGAATAACGCATTACTAGGCTCCTGAACAACGATCCGGAGATCGAAAAACTCTAACTGTTAAGTCCCATGCTCACGTAAGTGTAAGCGAGATATACCAAGCAATATTCGTGCCAACATAAAAGGCTTTTTAAATTCAATGGGTTGTGGAAAAAATACCTGTTCCCTGACTTGAATCTGTAAAGTTTTCCGACGCCTGATGCGGGATCACGGTTAATTTTCGTGAACTGTTCCGGGAGGCTTGTTTCGGCGTATGGACGGTTTTTGCATCGCGGATCGGGCGGCTGTGATTGTCGAACAGGTCCCCGTGGCCCAATCCCTGTCTTTACCCGGTAATATAAACCGTGTAGATCGCATTTATGGCTGAATTATCTACTGAAAGCGTTGCGATTCCTCACTTTGACGGGATGAAGGCAATCGCCGGGCGCTACGATGCGTTCATTCTGGATGTCTGGGGCGTGCTGCATGACGGGGTTAAGCTGTATCCCGGCGCGGTCGATACGCTGGAACATCTGACGGCGGCGGGGAAACCCTTCGTGATGCTGACAAATGCGCCGCGGCGCAGCGCGGCGGTCGCAGAATCGATGATTGCCATGGGCATGCCGGAATCGTTTTGTCGCCATATCCTGTCCTCCGGCGAGGCGACGTTTCTGGACCTCAAGGAACGCTCGGCGCCGTTTTATGCCCGGATCGGCAACCGTTGCATTCATATCGGTCCGGAGCGCGACCGCAATCTTTTCGAGGGTCTGGACTGGGACCGGACAGACCGTCTCGAGGACGCCGACCTGATCGTCAATACAGGTCCCTGGATAGACGGCGAAACCGTCGCGGATTACGAGGACAAGCTGGCGAAGGGCGCGGAACTCGGCCTGCCGATGATATGCGCCAATCCCGATCTCGAAGTGGTGCGCGACGGCCGGAAACTTGTCTGCGCCGGCGCGCTCGCGCTGCGGTATGAAGAGCTTGGCGGGACCGTGCGCTGGTTCGGCAAGCCCAAGGCTGAAATCTATGAGTACTGCTTCCGGGTCCTGTCGGGCTTCGACAAGACGCGTATAGCGGCCGTCGGAGATTCTTTCCGGACCGATCTCGCCGGTGCGCAGAACGCGGGCGTCGATCCTATCCTGGTTGCCGGCGGCATCCATGGTGACGAACTGGGAAACCCGCCGAAAGCGGAGGTTGTCGCGTCCCTCGCATCCCGATGGAAAGCCGTGCCCGCCGCATCGATACCGTCCTTTGTGTGGTGATCCGATCGCATTGAAGCGGCGCTGATCGACCTGTTTGCGTAGAGGCGCGATTTTCCGCCGGACTTGTTGTCGCGAATCAAGGTGATCTAGTATCATCCCACGATGTATCTGACCGGAAAAGCAGCGCTATGAGATATCTTTTCCGTCGTATCTATATGTCGTTTTTGCGCCGTCCTGCCGGTGCCGCCCTCGCCATTACGATTTTGTGGCTATTCGGCTGTATCTGGTATGTCTCGGCCAATATCGGCTGGGAGACGCTCGGGTCCTTTCTGCCGCACGAGCTCGGGGCGTTCTGCGCCGGTGTCTTCGCGCCGCCCGCGTTCCTGTGGCTCCTGGTCGCCTATCTGCGCCGGGGCGCCGATTTCGACGAGGCGGCCGGGCAGATCCGCCAGGGCATGTCGCGGCTTACCTATCCGGTCGATGAATCCACCGACAGGGTCGAATCGATCAGCGAGGCGTTGAGCCGTCAGGCGGATATGCTGACAACGGCGACGGAGAAGGCGGCAGAGCAGGCAGCGCTTCTCCGCGAGGTTCTTGAAGAGCATACCGGCCGGCTTGAGAAAGCATCCGATATCGCCGGCGTGCGTGCCGGGCAGGCGCAGGAAGTAATGCGTGTCCATGCGGCGGAACTCGAACGCGCCTCCGCAAACGCTGCCGACCGTGTGCGGGAAATGACCGCCGGAATGCGGCATCAGCTTCAGGATCTGACCGATGCTTCGGATCGGGCCGCTGAGGCGACCGAGGCTGCGACGCGAACGATTCGCCAGCAGGCCGACGATGCCTTGTCTGCATTCGGGCAGGTATCGGTGGGCATTGAGAACACGGGCGAGGAACTGAAACGCAAGGCAGAGGAAGTCACGGAAGCATCCCTTGATGCGGTCGGTCGCGTGCGCAATGTCGCGGATTCGCTGGGCGAGAATGCACGGGGTCTGAACGAAGCGTCGCGTCACGCCCAAACGGTTACCCAGCGGGTCAGCGAGACGTTTCGTCAGCAATCGGACGGGCTGGTCGAAACCGCCAAAGAGGCTGTCGCCCGGGTCGAGGATTCGTCCGAAAGCCTGCGCCGTCGCAGCATGGATGTTGCAAAAACCGGTCACGCCGCCGCCGAGCAGCTCAATATCGCGTCCGGCAATGTCCGCGGCGATATAGAATCCCTGGGCGAGGCGGCGGGACGGGTGAATGAGCGCATCGGCGATATCGCGACCGAGATTCACGCCCGCGGGGCGGAATTCGAAGACGAAACCGATCGCCTGGTGCGACTTGCGACCGAACGGCTTGAAGGTGTGGCGGCCGCTATCCGGGGCACCGCGGCAGCGGCTGGCCAGGCTGCCGCAGATACCGCAGACAGGAGCGATGCGCGGATGGAACAGGTGGCCGATTCGCTGCGGTCGCTGTCGGAACAGGCGGCCGCGCGCATGGCGGAGATCGGCGTCGCCCTCAATGCCACGACAGATGATTTCCGCGCACGGCTCGACGGCGCGCTCGATGGCATCGGCGCGCGGCTGGACGAGACGGGCGACCAGGTGGAGGAGCGCACCTCGGTGATGGTGCAGGCGATCGGCGACGGCGCCGACACGGCGGCGACCAGCATTTTCGATATCGTAGAGGCGCTGCGCACACAGTCGGGGGTGATGCGCGATATAGCCGCGCAGACGGCGACCCACACCGAGCAGTCGCTTGAAGAAACAGAGGCGGCATTGCGGCGTCAGTCGACGGCCCTGTCGGCGGCGTCCGATGCGGTCCTCGCGCGCATGAATGCCCGCGCAGAGGATATCAGCGCTGTGCTCGCGGCCCAGTTGTCGCGTTTCGACGACCTTGCCGAAGAAGCGGTGCGGAATGTCTCCGCCAGCGCCGATGCCACCGGGAACACCGTGCGGGATGCCGCGGGACGGATCGAACTTGCGTCCGAGGAAGCCCTGCAATCGCTCCTCGCGCGGGCGCAAAGCGTCATGGCCGAGTTCCGCGACAGTGTCGCCGGTATGTCGGATGCGTCGAGTCAGGCCACTGCTGCGATCCTGGCGACGGTGGACGAGGTCGGTGACCGGTTTGCCGACCGGTCGGGAGAGATGACGAACAATATTGGGCTTGCCGCCGCGGAGATGATTTCGCGCCTCGACGAGGTCAGCGCGGCGGTCAAATACCAGGCCGGTGACCTGACGCAGGCCATGGAGAAGGTCGCCGCCCAGGCGACGGCGCGAATCAAGGTTGCCGGAGGTGCGCTGAAACAGCAATCGGCCGATCTCGCGACGATTGCCGACTCCGTCGTTGCGCGGACAGACGCTTACGGCGAGCAGGTCGCGGGTCATGCCGAGCGGTTCAATCAGTCGGCCGACAGGATCGCCGCGCAATCCGAAGCTGTTTCAGAGACCTACAAGACGCAGGTCAAACAGCTGGACGCCGCCGGCGAGCGTGCGGTGGCTCGATCCGAGGATGTGCGGGAACTGATCGTCCGTCAGGGGGTCGAGCTTGAGGCGACGTCTGAAAAGCTGACCGCGCGGGCGCGGGAGATCGAGGACGCCACCCGCCGGCAGTTCGAGCGTCTCCAACAGGCGGCGCAGTCCGCCGCGAGGCGGTCCGAAGAGGTCGGCGAGATTCTGCAGGGCCAGACCGCGGCGCTTGCCGCCCAGTCG